>Ga0209724_1002090_pt1 | contig 17448 bp, 15 predicted proteins | sample grotaG_FD_184143 | JGI IMG/M metagenome (GOLD analysis project Ga0209724, IMG submission 184143) | Glacier valley bacterial and archeal communities from Borup Fiord, Nunavut, Canada, to study Microbial Dark Matter (Phase II) -... | ecosystem: Environmental > Aquatic > Freshwater > Ice > Glacier ...
CTATATTGTATCAGACAGTGCCAGTTGTCTATACGATTTAATTTAGAATTCTTTGCGCCTTCATCCTCATGCCTTCTGGTCGCACTCACGACAGCATCACCCTCTGGAGTCTGCCCCTTGTAACGGGGGGTGCCTTTGCGCTGACTCAAAGCGGCAATCTAACTCTCGTGGTGTCGGGCGCTTTTTTAGTCGGCGGATTGATGTTTGGACCCGATTTAGACATCTACTCACAGCAATATAAACGCTGGGGATTTTTGCGCTGGATCTGGTTGCCCTACCGTAAGAGTATGCGTCACCGATCGTGCTTTTCTCACGGGCTGATGATTGGCACGATCGTCCGAATTCTTTATCTCATCGTTTGGGTCGCGATTGGGGGCAGCATTCTCATTTTGAGTGGGGCGATCGTTCAACAGCTTTTAGGCACGATCGACCACTGGCAGATATTGGCTCAGCAGAGGTTTGAAACCAGTATTGGAATGATTAGACAATCACTACAGCAACACTCCGGTGAATGGATCGCAGGCACGATCGGATTAGAGTTAGGTTCACTCAGCCACAGTATTAGTGATTGGCTCGTGTCTGCTTATAAAAAGAAAATGAAAAAGCTGGGCAAAAAACGGGCAAAAGGATGAGCGATAGAGTAGAGACTGCCCTCTGAAGGACTTAACATGATTCCATCAAACCAACGCGTAACCCTCGACGCGCTACAGCACCTGATTGAAGTCGTTGCCAAGCTACGATCGCCCGATGGGGGTTGCCCGTGGGATTTAGCCCAAACTCGCGAAACGCTGACTCCCTATGTGATTGAAGAAGCGTATGAAGTGGTAGACGCGATTCGCACTGGAGACCATGATGCGATCGCTGAAGAGCTAGGAGATTTGCTGCTGCAGGTGGTGCTGCAATCTCAGGTTGCCAGTGATGAGGGGCAGTTTGATCTGTCATTGGTGGCGCAAAAGATTAGTGAAAAACTGATTCGACGGCATCCTCATGTGTTTGCTGACGTAACGGTTGAGAATCTGGACGAGATTCATCGCAATTGGGAGCAAATCAAAGCGGCTGAAAAAGGGCAAGACTTTGCAGAAACGCAGCGGTTAACGTATCAGCTAAAACGCTATGCCCGATCGCTCCCGCCGTTAATGGCAGGCATGAAGATTTCCCAAAAAGCCGCCGCCGCTGGGTTTGAGTGGGACACGATCGACGATGTTTGGGCAAAATTTCAAGAGGAATTAGCAGAATTTCAGCACGCTCTGGCGCACGAGAGTAAAGCCGCCCAGCAGGCAGAATTAGGCGATGTGTTGTTTACCCTAATCAATCTCGCTCGCTGGCATGATCTCGATCCGTCAGAAGCTGTACAGGGCACCAATCAGAGATTTATTCAACGATTAATGCAGATCGAAGCGGTTATCGATCGTCCGCTGGCAGATTATAGCCTGGAGGAGTTGGAGCAGTTTTGGCAGCAAGCCAAGGCGAACCTCGCCAAAGAACGGGCAGCAAAAGACCAGTGACACCGATTTTGCGAATGAATGCGACCGATCGCGCGTTTACCCCATGCCGTAGAGACGTTCCACCGGAACGTCTCCACCCGATGCAGCAACGACGATGGTGTTGCAATCAAACATTAAATTGGAACGAGAACCACGAGCGGTCGATCGTCCTAAAATCTTTATCCAAACTTGAAGATTCAGTACCTACAATCTGTGGTTTAACTGTGTGAGAAGAATCCTAGATTTTTTCAGAAGGTCTATGTCTTAAGCAGGGAGTGAGAATACCCATTCGGCTCGTCTACCGAGGATTTACTGAACTTATTTTTTCAATTCATAATTTAGGTGTAGTATGAACAACTAAATTCATCCATTTGTTATTTCATCAAGGGTCTTCTGCAATGCCTGTGCTGCCGTTTGAAATTATTGAGCAATATCAACTAGAAGAAAGTGAGCGAAGTCCTAATCGTAGTAACGCTCAACTTATTTATTTTTTACAAGAAGATCTGTGTCTTGCCCAATCGTCGATCGCGATGGCAATTCGCTATGCCAAACAAGAGCGTGGACCGTTGCCGATGGTGCTTTGGCGCTATGGATTGGTGTCTCTAGAGCAGCTTAATCAAATTTTAGACTGGCTAGAAAAGTAGTCTTTACTATTGCCGACTCATCTTGTTGAGTAGCCACAGCGAGGCGGCGATCGCTATGAAATGTGCCAAAATCACATTGATGCTGGCTTGCACGACGAGAATGTCGAGGGGTTTAATAAACTTCGATTGGTCGGTGTTGATAAATCCTGCTGCCCCTTGACTCAAGGCTTTTCCAAACAGCAGCCCGATAATCGCTTCGGCTCCGAGCAGCGCCAGCAAGATTCCGACTAAGCTCGCGATCAGTCCAGTTCTCAACGCTTGAACTGCGTCTGCCTTTTTGGGACGGGTAGAAGCAGCACCCTGCAAGCGGCGACCGATCGGAATATAGCGAAACACCGCCCAATACATATTAAAGCCTAGCGCTGCAATGCCGCAGACGGTCAAAATCACGCCGACATTCGTTCCAGGATTGTTGGCTGACTGATCTCCTCGACTCGCGATCGGGGCAAATAGCAAAATCGCACCGGATACGATCGTCAACACAAGCTGCGACCAAAAGCTAATCCAACCCGTGAGCCGGAAGGTGCTGGCAATCTGCTTGAGCGTGGGTGAAGAATCAGATTGCGTCAAGACAATACCTCCCGTCAGAACAAAATTGACAGCCTAATAGCAGTCTCGCATGTTTGGGCGATCGACAGGATGAAGCCAATCAAAATCCTTTGAGAGGGCACTCTAGTCAGAGCGCTTTTTTAGACGATATGAACCTTCCCCGACCTCCCCTTTCTGCAACCGATATTCGATCAGCCTTTCAACAAATTTGGGGATATGACGACTTTCGATCGCCACAAGGTGAAATCGTTGAGACGTTGCTTTCTCAAACCGATGCTCTGATTATCATGCCCACGGGTGGCGGAAAGTCGATTTGCTTTCAGCTTCCAGCATTGATGCAAACCGGATTGACGCTCGTGGTTTCGCCGCTCGTTGCCTTAATGGAAAACCAGGTGCAAGAGTTGCGGCAGCGTCGGTTACCTGCGGCGTTGCTGCACAGCGAACTTCCTGCTCCGCAGCGCAAACAAGTGCTTTTGGCGATCGAGGCTCAACGACTCCGACTGCTCTATCTCTCGCCCGAAACGCTCTTGAGCACCTCAGTTTGGCAACGCCTCTGTGAGCCGAGCCTGCAAATCAACGGCATTATTCTCGACGAGGCGCATTGTCTGGCGCAGTGGGGAGAGGCTTTTCGACCTGCTTATTATCGACTGGGTGCGGTGCGATCGGCGCTATTGCAGCACAAACCCGCCGGAACTCAAATCGCGATCGCTGCTTTTACCGCAACGGCTGATCCTCAAGTTCAGCAAGTTATCGAGCACGTTCTGCAATTAAAGAGTCCGCAGATTTTCAGGCTTAATCCCTATCGCAGCAATCTCAGTCTGACGGTGCGATCGGTGCAGACTCCGAGAGGACGACGACAAGGGTTGCTGACGTTCATTCAGGCTCAACCGAAACAGGCGGGATTAGTCTACGTGCGGACGCGGCGAGACAGCGAGGAGTTGTCAGACTGGCTGAGGCAGAAGGGGTATAAAACGGCAGCTTATCATGCAGGATTGGGAGCTAGCGATCGTCGTCGCATCGAGCAGGCGTGGCTCACGGATACGCTTCAGTTTGTGGTCTGCACTTGTGCGTTTGGCATGGGGGTAAATAAGTCAAATGTCAGATGGATTGTTCACTTCCATGCGCCATTTTTGCTGAGTGAATATGTGCAGGAAATCGGACGAGCGGGACGAGACGGCAAACCTGCAAAGGCGCTAACGCTAGTGAGTGGCTGGCTCGATTCGGAAGACCAACAGCGCTGGAAGTTTTTTGAAACACAAGGACAATTGCAGCAGCAAACAGCAGAGAAACTTCTGAAAAAGCTGCCAAAGCAGGGAAACGTGACGGAGGTTGCCAAGCAATTTAAAGAAAGTCCGATCGCGCTTTCACGATTGCAGAATCTCGGACAGTTAACGTGGTCAGATCCCTTTCATTACACGATTCATCAGTCTGACCGTTCTCAAACGTCGAGCCAGTCTAACTCAACGCGACCAATGCGAGACTATCTTAAAACACGAGAATGTCGTTGGGGCTTCTTGCTACGGGCGTTTGGATTTGAAGATGAGGCGACGGGCTTTAAATGTGGAAGTTGCGATCGCTGCAAACAAGGGCATTGCTGAAATCCGCCCTCACCTCCAACCCCTCTCCCATAGGAAAGAAGCGCTAGAAATCTTGTTCCCTCTCCTTGGGGAGAGGGCTAGGGTGAGGGCAAATTCATCGTTTCGCAGCCGAATTTAGCAACGACTTTTAATCTTGCTCAAAGACTTTGCCTAGTGCGGCAGGCGGAGTGCTGCGGATCAGTTCTGATGCAGTCCGATCGAGCGGTGAGGGCAACAGCTTTAATACTCGCTCTACCCACTCGCTAGATGTCAGCACTAATAATAGAATCATCAACATAAAAGGAGCAACATTAAACACCTGAGACGGAATCGCAGGAATGCTGCTTTGAGCAACACTCGCCAACGATTGTAAAATGCCAAAGAGATAACAACTTAACGCGACTCGCAGCGGATTCCAACCGCCGAAGATGACGATCGCTAACGCAATCCAGCCATATCCCGCCGTGTGCATATGACTCCAACCCGCTTTAAAATCGAGAGAAAAAGCGGCTCCCGCGATTCCCATCATGGCTCCCCCGATCAGCGTGTAAATGTAGCGCATTTTGACGACATTGGTTCCTCTCGCAAAGGCGGCGTTGGGCTGCTCTCCGATCGCTCTCAGCATCAGTCCGGCACGAGTGCGATAGAAGTAGACCCAAACCAGGGCGATCGCGGCATAGCTGAGATACACTAGCAAGTCACTTTGAAACAAAAGATTGCCTAAAAGGGGAAGATTCTGCAAGCCGGGAATCTTAAAGCTCGGCACTGTCGGACCGGGAATTCTCACGAAGGAATTGCCCAAAAACGACGATAAACTAGCTCCTAATAATGCCAATACGAATCCGATCGCGACTTGCGATTGTTTGAGCGTCAACGTTCCTAACGCGACGATCAGCGCGATCGCGGCTCCGACAACAGCGGCTCCTGCAAATCCGGCTAAAAGGCTGGGCACTGTTCCCGATCCTTCGAGAGTTTTGGCGATCGCAAAGCTGGTCATTGCTCCGAGCAAGATAGTGCCCTCGGCAGAGAGGTTAATCACCCCGGCTCGTTCAGCAATCGTCTCGCCCAGACAGGCAAACACGAGGGGTGTAGAAGTCGCGATCGCCGTCGCTAAAATAGGAGTTATTTGAGCAATATCCATAGGTCATAAACCGATCGAGTGAGTTGACTATCATTCCCGTCAATCGTCTTTAGGAAGGTGAATTCGTGGAAGGTTTGCGGAGCGTCTCGCTTACCCCTCTTGCCAACAGCACAAACAAAACGAGCGTTCCTTGAATCACGCCTGCGAGAGACGATTCTAGGTCTAAATCTAATGGAAGCTGTAGGCTACCGATATTCAGAACGCTAAAGAAAAAGGCAACGGGAAGGATAAACCAGGCATTCAAGCCGACTAACATCGCGACTAACAGTGCTAGATAGCCTAGACCGCTAGAAATATTGGGAATCAACCGATGGAAAACCGCTAACACCTGCAACGCTCCAGCGATGCCAGCAAACCCGCCGCAGATTGCAAACGCACTCAGCAATTGTCGAATTGACGGAATGCCTAAGACATAAGAAGCGCGAAGATTTTGTCCCACAGCTCTTAATCGTAACCCGAAATAGGTTCCTCGTAAAACGATTAATGTAATGGCAACAGCAGCGATCGCAATCAACAGCGCGATCGGGCTTGCATCTGTATCACCAAACGTCGGCAACCACAGCGATTCTGGAAACGGCTCAGTGCCGCTCATGGAGGCAACTCCTTCACGCTGCCAGGGACCGAAGATTAAATAGAGCGATAAACCGTCGGTGACAAAGTTTAGACCTAACCCCGAAAAAATCTCGTTAATGTGTCCGTAAACATTTAGGACTCCAGCCAGCAATCCCCAAAGCGTACCGCCAATGCCACCCATTAAAATCGCTAGGACGATTACTAGCGCTGGAGGCAACGAATCTTGCGTGAGACGAATTGCCAACGTAGAGACGATCGCACCAAAAGCAATCTGACCTTCAATACCTAAGTTATATAATCCGGCTGTGAATGTAAACAACAATCCGCTTGCACAAAGCAAAAGGGGCGCAAGCGTTGCGACCACTCGTGCGAATTGACCTACGGTACCGAATGCACCCGACCACATTGCAGTGATTACAGAAGGTGGAGACGCGCCCACTACTAGAATGATTGCTGTGATGAATACGATCGCGAGTGCGATCGATGCAAGCTGATAATAAAAAATTCGTTTAGTCATGAAATCACGGATGGTTCTAATGTGTCGCTCAATCGACCGCCGATCATCTGTCCTAAACGATCAGCAGTGAGATCAGAGACGGCGATCGGGTGAGATGCCTGACCTCCACTAAACACAATGACCCGATCGCTATATCGCATAATTTCATCTAAATCGGATGACATAAACAAAATCGTTGTCCCGGTTTGGCAGCGCGCAATCAACTGTTGCCATACCCACAATACGGACTCAATGTCTAACCCGCGAGTCGGATGTTCCATCAACAACAGATTTAAGGGGACGGGCAGCAATGCTAACTGAGTCCGTTGTTGATTGCCGCCTGACAATCGCTCTACAAGGGTGTTGGGCTTACCGCGAATGTTGAAGGTTGCGATCGCTTGCACCGTTTGCTTTAAAGTCTCTTTCCAATCGACAAACAAACTGCGACTCGGAGTCCGTAGGGCAACATGATCCTGAATCGATAAGCCACTCACCAACCCATCCTTTAAGCGATCGGCGGGTAAATAGCCAATCCCGCGATCGAGATACTTTGAGTAGGATTCGTGAGTCATTTCTACGCCGTTGACGCGAATCTGACCTGTAGACGCTCGCAGCAGCCCAGCGCACATTAATAGAAGCTGTTGTTGTCCACTGCCTTCAAGTCCGGCGAGTCCGATGACTTCACCTTTATAAGCAGTCAAATCGCCTAAGCGAAGCGTCAAGCGATCGGTGTCAACCCGAATCTTTTCTAACTGCAAAGCGGGTTCAGATTGACGCGTTTGGGGCTTGAGCGGGGGAGCCAATTCGCGACCAAACATCAGATCGATCAGCACAGCATCGGGGCACGGAATTTCAGCCCGTCCCCTGACTTTGCCGTGTCGGAGAACGGTGACTCGATCGCACAATTCTTCAACATCTTCGAGCTTGTGAGAGACAAAAATAATCGATTTGCCCTCGCTGGCTAACTGCTTCATTGCCTTAAATAATGCGGTCTTTTGAGAGGCAGAAATTCCGGTCGTGGGTTCATCTAAAATTAGGGTGCTGACCCCTAGCGATAAGAGGCGCAAAATTTCTAGCTGTTGCCGTTCGCCAACGGTGAGATTTGCAACCGTTTCGTAGTGATTGAGGTTGAAGTTAAAGTGAGTCGATAGCTGCTGTAGTTGGCGAAGCGATCGCTGCCGATCAATCAACCCCGTCCCGGTTTTGCCCACTATAAAATTGTCTAATACCGACAGCGGCGGAAAGTCTAGCGGGTCTTGGTGCAGCATCCCGATTTTGCGGGCGATCGCGTCGGCAGGTGTTTTAATCTCAACCGATTTTCCGTCGAGCAAGACCGCCCCCGAATCTCGACTGATAAACCCACTCAGCACTTTCACCAGCGTACTTTTTCCGGCTCCATTTTCACCCAAAAGTCCGTGAATCGTACCCGCTTCAACCGTGAGTGAGACGCGATCGTTAGCGTGAACATTGCCAAACCGTTTGGAAATATCTTTCAGTTCAACTTTCATGTACTAAAGAAATTTAGAGTCAACTGATTGAGTGTTTCAGAAAGTTTGAGTTCTCAGTTTTATAGAGGATTCCACTGTGCAATGTTTGCGTTAACTGAGAACTCAAAACTCATTCGTCAAACCACTACTTACTCGATCCTTCCATTCCTGCTAGCAATTGCGGTAGATACCAGATTTGCTGATCGGTGGCGACTTCCCCCTCTTTTAAGAAAGGCGTTCCGTCCTGAAAGTTTAAAGGACCTTTGAGGGGGTTAATGCTGCCATCTCCCAAGCCTTTGATAAACTCATCCAAAAACTTTTTGTTGTCGCCTAGCGCGGCTCCTTCGTTAAAGCCAACCATCGATGTTTCGGGATTGTTGATATTTTTCCAATCGGGAGGAAGCCAGGTAAACTCACTGACATATTTGCTGTCGATCGCTTTCTTAATCGAGTTGGCGTAGGGAAACGACCAATTGTAATAGGGCACTCCCAGACAAATATCAGGCGCTAAGTTGCAGCCAGTTGCTAGATCGTAGTGAACAAATTTCACTTTTTTTCCCGCTTCCGCCGCCTTCTTGCCCTGCACTGCTACTTCGGGCGTATCGATGCCTGACATCACCACATCATAGCCCCCGTTGTAGTAGTCATCTGCCACTTTGGTCGGGTCTAACGTCTTACCGGGAATGTTGAACCAAAATCCAATCCAGGTGACTTTAAAGGTGAGGTCTTGGGCTGGTTTTTTGCGGTAGTTTTCCCAACAATATTTTGCACCTACATAGGCAGATGACGCATAGCGGCGCGTTTCATCATTAATCAACGGTCCGAGATAGCCGATTTTCCCAGTTTCAGTGCCCAACGCCGCCGCACAGCCCGCAATCATCTTGCCATACTCCATGCGCCCCATGATGTTGCCCAGGTTTGGCTGATTTTTGAAGTTTTTGCCCTCTTTCCAGGCGTAGTCACCAGAGGCATGAATCACCGTCACATCAGGGTGTTTTTTTGCCGTAGCAAGCGCATCATCTTTAAAGTCATCAGAGTTAAAGATCACAAACTTGGCACCCTTGCTGATCAAATCATCTGCAACCTGAGAGCCTTTGACATTCGGACGATCGGCAACATTCACTTTATCAACATACTCCAGTTTCGTCCCTGGAATGGTCTTGAGAGCCGCCTGAATTCCTTCAAACTGTGCCTGGTTCCAGCCGCCATCTTGTTTAGGACCGACCAACACCATGCCGATCGTAAAGTCTCTTGCCGCCCCGGCTGCTGGACTTTGAGGGGCTGAATCCGGTGCCTTTGCACTGGGGCTACACGATCCTAAAAGCAATCCTAAAGCAGTGACCCATCCCCAGCGTTTTAGCGTTGGGTTATTCATCGCAGTCATCGTCAAACCATTTAGTCTCATGGGTGATCTCTATAAACACAAACTTGCAGGATACAGTGTGTGAGGGCGAACAAAAAGGGCGAATAATTCTACTTAACGCGATCGCTCCGCTCTAAAATGTATCGCAGCAAACCATCTACTCGATCGCGCCGCGCACTAAAATTACTGTACAGGCACACTGCCGCGCAATCTCTTCAGGAATGTTGCCGTTAATGACTTGTTGTAACAATCCTTCTCGCGTCGCACCCAGCACAATCACATCGCACTGATCTTTCTGCGCCAGATCCACGACTGCCTCAGAGACCGAATTGGCACAGACCGATCGAAGCACCACCGGACACCGCAGGCGATTGCTTAAAAACACCATCGCATCCTTTAAAGCTTCTAAATCAGACGGCAACTGCTCCGCCTGATGAACCTGACACAGAAAGACCTGGGGCTGTTGAGTCAGACGAGCAAATGCAGGCAAAAGCTGAATGGCTTGGCGAGAGTTAGGTCCGCCTGCGGTGGGAATCAGCCAGCGATCGAGCGTCGGCGGAGCGTCATGAGATGCAGACTGTGGGGTTTTAACCAGCACAATCTCACAGCTTGCTTGCCGAATAAGGGTATCCACTACGCTGCCAAACACTCGCCCTGGGGTGGACGTGTTGCCCTTCCAGCCCATCAGCAGCAGATCAATGTGACGGTCTTTAATCGCCTCTAAAATAGCGTAAGCGATATCGTGAGTGACCCGCACTTGCGTATGCACCGGAATCTGCCACTCTTCGCCAAGTCGGGCAGCACGTTTTAATAGACGACGGCTGATCGTCGTTGACACCGCCGTCTCAGCAGGCGACTGATGCCGAGGGATTAGAATCACCTGCAAGCATTCCAACTCATAGTTACGCTCACGGGCGATCGCGGCTGCCATCTGCAAGAGAGACTCAGCCGTTTGAGGGTTAGAGATCGGGACGAGTAAGCGCCCTTGCCCGATCGAAGGGGCACGAGTTTGATACACCACATAAGACGGCTCTATCTGCAATCCGGCTTGTTTATCGCCACTCAGTTTGTCTGCTTCAGCGCGAATGATATCAGCGCGGGTGATGATGCCTAACAGTTTGCGGCGATCGAGCACGGGCAATCGACTTACTTTAAAACGATTCAGCAGATAGAGAACCTGAGTGAGGGGATCAGTCGGACTCACCGTGACCGGATTGGGAGTCATAATCAAATTGAGGGACTGATCCCCGGCTAACTGGCGATCGGTAATTCTCGTCAGATCAGCTTGGGTGACGATGCCGACTAACTTGCCACTATCGACGACCGGAAAGCCACGATGGTGAGATCGCGCAAATGCCTGCATCGCTTCATCTAAAGTCATCTGACTCGAAACGGTTTCGACACGACGCTGCATAATATCGGCAGCAGTCAGCCCAGAAAGACGAGTATCGATCGCCGTTTCTGGCTTGAGATGAATACCCTTCGATGCCAGCAAATGTTTATAGATTGAGCCACTGTGGGTCGTTTCAGCGACAAGATAAGCCGTGACAGACCCGATCATCAAGGGCAACACGAGATTAAAATTGGTCGTCATCTCAAAGACAATGACGATCGCGGTAATCGGACCTCTCGTCACAGCGCTAAAAAAGGCTCCCATTCCCGTCAGGGCTGAGGTGGTGATCAGTCCTTCTCCAAACTCAACGCCTAGCGGAATGCCTATGCCCTGCATATGTTGAGCGGCGGTGCTGACAAGATAGCCCAGCGCAGATCCTAAAATTAGAGACGGTGCAAACAAGCCGCCAGGGGCACCCGAGCCAAATGCAATCATCGTCAGCAAAAATTTGGTGACAAAAATTAAGGCGGTGATTTTCCACCCTAGCTCGCTCGTGAGCCAGACTTCTTGTAGACTCGCCGTGTCGCGCAACACGGCTGGCAAGAAGGCGACTGCAAACCCAGAGATCAATCCTGCAAACCCGATTCGCCACGGCAGACCCACTTTTAAGACGCGAAGATTGAATTGCAGACTCAATAAGACTCCGCGATTAAACAGACTGCCTAGCAATCCTGCTAAGATCCCCAACACGATAAACAGAGGCAGTTCAGCGATCGAGAAGCTCGTATACAGTCCGGTCATGTTGACGTTGAGTCCGCCGCCGCCGAGCAGCCGAGACACGACCGCGCCGACAAACGAGGCGAGAATGGCGGTTCCCAAAGTCAGCCCTGACACATCTTGCAGCAGTTCTTCAACCACGAAGAGAACTCCGGCGATCGGGGCATTAAATCCGGCAGCGAGTCCAGCGGCGGCTCCGGCAGCGATCAGTTGTCGCCGATGATCAGGTGAAGTAGGCACCCAAGCGCTGAGCTGAGCGGCGATCGCGGCTCCGATCTGCACGGTGGGTCCTTGCCGTCCTAACGTTAAGCCCGATCCGAGAGAGAGCAGTGTGCTGAGAAGTTTAACGATCGCTACCCGTGCGTTGAGGGCGATCGAGACGTGCCCTAACGCGGCTTTGACTTGAGGAATGCCACTTCCGGTCGCTTCGGGGGCGGCTCGTTCAATCAATAACCCACAGAAAAATCCTCCTACTAGCCCCACGGCAGGTAAGACAAGCCAAACCGGGTATTGATGAGCGAGATGTAATCGCCACCCTGCGATCGTTCCGGTTCCTTGTTTGAGAGAGACGGCGGCTAACCCTGAGATTAATCCGATCAGACATGCCTCAAAGATGGCGAGTTGATTAGGCTGGAGGAGTCGAGGTAGACGCTTAAGCAGGGCGCTTTGACACATAGCAGTGAAAGACGGCAGGGCGGGAAGCAATCCTCATTATCCGCCCAGACTCCACCTTAGATGAACGGCGATCGTTCTTTTTTCGTTGATTCACATGGGAATGATGCCATTTCTGCAACCCGCCCCTAATTTTAACCCGACAACCCCGTAGAGACGTTTCACCGAAACGTCTCTCATGATTCCAGACGTTCCGCCCAAAACCTCGATCGTGACTTTGCGATCGTCAATGCACGAATGATTGATCTGTTTTACCTCACGACCTAAGACGTTTCACCGAAACGTCTCTACGGGGGTTCTCGGATGGTGCGAATGAAACAATGGGGCATTTCACCGTTAATTGGCTTCTACCGATGCCTGAATCTCGGTTTCTTCTTGAACGATCGCCGACAATGCCTCTACCTGAACCTCTCGTTCTTGAACCAGCAGACTGCCGAGATGAATCACGGCTAACCCGACAGCAGCGATCGAAACTACATAGCTGTGAAGCGTGTAAAGGTGCTCGACCGTGACGGTTCCTACTGCGCCGCCCCCGGTAAGAATATCTCTTAGCTGCGTCCCAATCAGGGGAATCGCTTCGATCGTGCCTAATTCAATTTTAAGTCGCCAAAACCCAAGCTGATCCCACCCTAAAAGCATCGCGGTCCACGCAAGCCCGATCGCCGATAGAGTGAAGAAAATGCCGCTAATCCAAGCGGTTAGCCAACTAGGACGAAATCGCTCACCCAAGAACATCACGACGATTTGAATCAACGCCACCCCAATTACCCAATTGCCAGATAGGCTGTGCATCGTGTGGACAAGCCAACCATAGGGAATGTCTGTGTCGATAGATTTGAGAGACCGATAGGCTCCGCCAGCCGACGGCTCATAGTAAAACGCCAAAAGAATTCCGCTACTGGCGGCAATCAGGGTCAACGTCAGCGTTGCCACTGCCAAAATGGTCGATAGCCGTCTAAAAATGAAGGGGAGGGAAACGTCTTTCATGAGCGCTAGACTCGTTTTGCTTGGCTGTGTGGACTTTGATTTAGATCACTCTGGCTTATCTCCACAAGGTACAAAACTTTATACTCGGTTCACTCTCTCTAAACGCAGAGATCGCGATCGTTATGCCAAATAATTCATCCACTGCGGCACCACGTCTGGGGAGCCATACCAAACGCCGCCCGATCGAGGCGAGTGTCTAACCTGATCGAGCGTTAAATTTTCTGCCCCGTCTAGGTGAGCAGACTCGATCGGACAAATTCCGTCTCCCCACTCATTTCCTTTGCCGCAGGTTAACTGATAGCTGCTATGCGCCAACCATCTACCCGGACGACGTTCTCCATAAATCGCCTTACCCGCCACGCAGACGTAGTTGACATCTGAATAGAACGCACCGGGATAAGTGAGATTGACAAAATTTAGATTCGTGCGAGTCCAGCGCTCAAAGCTGGTGTGAGGAGTTCCCAACGTGAGCAGGTTAGAGACGACAGAGTGAGCTTTCCAGGCATAGGTACGGTTCGGCAAAACTCCGTGTACATCATAGGGATATTCACCCAGATAAATTCGAGCGATCCAGCCGCCTGCTGAGTGCCCAATCAAGTTGATTTCCGACGCGTTATGGTCTTGCTTCACCTGCTCAACCGTTTGGTGAAGTCGCTCTAAAATCGGCAGCACCGATCGTCCGCCTAGCGTGGGCAGCCAATCTCGTTTGAGCAAAGGCACGATCGCGGTCGGATAGCCCGCCTCAGTCAAAATTTGCTGAAGATCTCGATAGTCGATCGCGCCTGCAAGATATCCGGGCAAAATCACAGTCGGTAAAGGCATAAGTAAACGCTAGCAGCGGAGATATTTATAGAATTTGACGCTGGGAATAGTGGAAACAAAAAAATATTTCCACTTCTCACGCTAGGGGTATCATGAGAAGGTTAGGAGCTAGAGACCAGTGTTAGGCTGGCTTATGACTTGATTTTAATTTGAAACGTCTGATTGTGAGGATCGCCTCTGTCAGACTTGTTCTCTCAGTGTTCTGTATTCTATGCGATGTCCTTCTTGTCATCACCCAGATAATCGCGTGCTTGAGTCGCGATCAGCAGAATTGGGTCAAAGCGTGCGGCGGCGGCGTGAGTGTTTAAGATGCACTCACCGATTTACGACTTATGAACGCATCGAATTTGTGCCGATCGTGGTGCTAAAACGCAGTGGAGAACGCGAATCATTCGATCGCTCAAAGCTCCTGCGAGAACTGGTGAGAGCGTGTGAAAAAACCACCGTCATGGAATCGCGCGTCGAACGGTTAGCCGAAGAAATCGAGTCTGACCTTCAGCAGCGAGTCGGGCGCGAAGTCACCAGCGCCGAGATTATTGAACTGGTGCTGCATCACCTGCGATCGCTCAACGAAGTTGCCTATATTCGCTATGCCTCGATTTATTGCCAGTTTGACGGCATTCAAGATTTTGTAGACGCGATCGACCAACTCTACGATCGCGTCGAGCCACCTAGCTCTGAAGATCTGTCAGAAATAAATGTTCTCAATCGCTAATCAATACCCTGTTTCTGCACAAGCTCAGTTGCTATTCTAAAGAAGCCGTGTTGCGGCTAGACTTTTGTGCAGTCATAATCTATGTCTCAGCCGACTCTTTCTAATCAACTTGAGACAGCCCTTCAGAGCGAGACGATCGGGCAGTTAGCGATTGGCAACGCGACTCTATCTTTAGGTTCAGCGCATGGAGCCTTGCTCGGCGATTTTGACCAAGTTCCGGTGATAGAGTCAAAGCTGGTTCCGATCGTCCAAATTCCCCGCGCTTTCTCAGGTCTGATTGGTCGGCAAACCGAGATCGAGTCGGCAGTCGTCGCCCTGCAAGCCAAGCAAACCGTTGAGATCTACGGTCAAGCTGGAATCGGCAAATCAGTGTTGCTGCGCTACTTGGCACATCATCCTAAGCTTACATCGTCCCATCCTGACGGCATGTTTGACTTGAGTTCGATCGGGTCAGCGGGCGATCGGCTCCAAACTCTATTTGACGCGTTTTATCTCAGTTGTCCGCTCATCAAACTGTCATCAAGTGACGTTCAGCAAGCGCTTCAAGAGCGGCAGGTGCTGATCTTGCTAGACGACGACGGGTTAACGGCGAGTGAACTTCAACAACTCATTGCCGCGTTGCCCAACAGTACCTTCTTAATTGCTTCTCGCGATCGTCGCTGTTGGAAAGATCAGCGATCGATTAGGCTAGATGGCTTATCGCTGTTAGACAGTGTGACTTTAATCGGACAAGAGCTAAGACGATTTGCCTCACAAAATGTTGGTGAAACTTCCCTGCCTCCTCAAGCCAAGACGATCGAGGTGCTCTGGAGACTTTTGCAAGGGCATCCGCAGCGGCTTTTGCAAGTGGCAGCGCTGGCACGAGAAGACAAGGCTTCTCTAGAGACGGTGTTAAGCCAGCTTCAAGCTGACGATCTCGAATCCTCGCTGACGCGGCTCATTCTTGCCTCACTGCCCAAACCCCAGCGCTGGATCATGGCAGTCTTGGTAGCAATGGGGAGAGTCGGTTTACTACCCGAACAAATTGCGGTAATTACAGGTCCGCCCAACCCTTTACCGAGTCTGCAAGCTCTGATGCACCGTCATCTGCTTCAGATCGAGGGGCACCACTACTGTTTAGCGTCTAGCCTGGTTGACGTTCTGCAAAAAGCCTCAAACTCGGCTCCGTGGATGGAAAAAGTGTTAACTCACCTACTGCCTTGGGCGCAAAGCCATCCGCGATCGCCCGATATCTTGTTATCAGAACGGGCAACCCTAGTTCACACGATTCAGTGGGCGATCAGTCAGGGTCGATGGACAGAGACTCTGCAACTCGTGCGATCGCTAGAAAGCGCACTGGCACTCAGCAAACAGTGGGGAACCTGGCAACGGGTGCTAAATTGGGGGTTGCAAGCAGCTTGGGCGTTAGAAGATTCTGCCAGTGAAGCTTGGGGGCTGCATCAACTCGGCACCTTAGCGCTATGTCAGGAAGAAGTTACGACCGCTTACGATGCCCTCACAGCCGCAATCAGTCTGCGATCGCTGCTAGACGACGAAATGGGTGAGAGTGTCACTCGCCATAACTTGAATCGTCTAAAGGAAATCACCTTGCCAACTCAAGACGGCACTCAATCGAAGTGGGTTGCCAACCCGCTTGAGGTCTATTTGACGTTGGCGTTAATCAGCTTTTTGGTGTTTGTGTTGTCTGGGCTGATAGGGTTGGCGATCACCAATCGTTTTGGTCAACCTGCTCCACCCGTTCAACCCAAAGTGACCCCGGCTCGAAAATAGCGGCTGTCTCACTTGATCGCGATCGCCAAACTCCCAGCTTCTTCAAGAAGTCGGGGAGCTTTGCTCTGTGCTGTCAAAGTATCTAGGATTCGGGATGACCGGGTTGCCCCTTTTCGATCGCTTTGTGAATCAAATCATCATCGACGTTGCCGTGCGCCCCTGTCTCGTGCCCGATCTCTTTTGCCATTTTGAGGAAGTCACCCGGATCGCCAGTCGGTTCTGCTTTAGATTTGGTTGCTTCAGGGTCGTGCATCTCAAATGAGTGAGCCGTGACTTTTTCGGCTGCTTTTTCTCCTTCACCCGTGCGATCGATCTCACTGACGCTAAATTCTTTTGAAGCCTCGTAGTCTGACGAGACATCGACTTTAGGAGCAGGAAGACTGCCTTCTGCGATTTCTTCTGAGACTTGTTGAGCGTCGTAGCTCTGAGACGGATTCAAATCACGATTGGTTTCTGACATAAAAAGCTCCTATTATCGATTTGTTTGAGACGTTTGTTTGAGAAAGGTTTGAGTTCTAAATTCGACCCTTTCGCTGTAACACTACCAGAGTGATCCCAGCTTTTTTAACCTGTCTGAGGGCAGATTGTGTAGCTCTCTCATTGGAGGGATCTCGCGCTTTGGAGTGGGGATCAAGTTCGGTCGGTAGGTAGTCGCTAGAGAACGATAAGTCCTGGTAAACCTCTAAAGTCAACAGAGATTATTTAAGGAGAATTACTATGGCTGACTCTGCAAATCATGGCACGGTGCGATCGCAATATATTGATGAAAAGGGGCAGAACGCGATCGAATCTTACGACAAGTTAGATAGTGATGGTAAATTAGCGTTTTTGTATTATGTCTACGAAAAGATGGGCAACTCGATCACTCCTGCGGCTCCTGCGGCTGCCGAGCCAGAGTTAGCACCCATCTTGCTGGGAAATTTTTACACTATTTCTCATGAAGACCAGTTAAACGTGATGCGTGACATCGTGAACGGTGCTGATACCGACTATTCTCGCGGCTATGGCGCTCTCAAAGAAAATAATCAACTCGTCGTCTGGTACGCTTGGGCGCAGGC
>Ga0209724_1002091_pt1 | contig 17447 bp, 14 predicted proteins | sample grotaG_FD_184143 | JGI IMG/M metagenome (GOLD analysis project Ga0209724, IMG submission 184143) | Glacier valley bacterial and archeal communities from Borup Fiord, Nunavut, Canada, to study Microbial Dark Matter (Phase II) -... | ecosystem: Environmental > Aquatic > Freshwater > Ice > Glacier ...
GGATTTTAATCAGGATATTAATGGTCCCGGTTTATTTTTATAAATATGCCATCTCGCCAATGACACCGGCATCGTGTCGCCATATCCCAAGTTGTTCTGAATATGCAATTGATGCCTTAAAAATCCACGGTCCCATAAAAGGAATATATTTGGGTACCAGGCGAATATTAAAATGTCACCCCTGGGGAACACACGGCTATGATCCGGTGCCTCCAAAAAAATTAGTTAAAAGAAAATGAGAAGATTTATACTACCAGCACTGTTGATTGGAATATTGCTTTCAGGCTGTTTTTCGGGAGCTCCGAAATCTAAAGAGAAAATAGTGTTCGTCAGCATTTTGCCGTTGAAGTATTTTGCAGATAAAATTATTGGTGATGCCTACAAGGTTGAAGTGACTGTTCCGCCAGGCGCCGGTCCCGAAACCTATTCGCCAACTCCAAAACAGATGATCAAGCTGGGCGAAGCAAGTGCCTATTTTTCGATCGGATACCTTGGTTTTGAACAATCACTGCTCGATAATTTCAAATCTGCAAATCCAGATCTTCAGTTTTTCGCAACTTCGAAAAGGATTGATTTAATTAAGGAAGAGAAACAACACGGCGATCATGAACATTTAGAAGGTGTTGATCCGCATATCTGGTCGTCACCGAAAACTGCCCGCCTGATTGCATTGAATATCTTTGATGGAATGGTTCAAATTGATCCGTCGAACAGTGATACCTACCAGAAGAATTTGAACCTGCTTCTCGCAGACATTTCAAGGGTTGATTCAACGGTGACAAAATTGCTTGCAAAAGCAACGTCGAAAAAATTTATCATTTTCCATCCTGCATTGGGCTACTTTGCACGCGATTACGGATTCGAGCAGTTGTCAATTGAATTCGAAGGAAAGGTACCATCTCCGAAACACCTGCAAACAGTGATTGAAACCGCTAAATCTGAGAACATCAAATTTGTGCTGATTCAGAAAGAGTTTGACCAGGAAAACGCGGTGATTATTGCGAAAGAGACCGGAAGTAAAATCATTCAGATCGATCCACTCGACTATAACTGGCCGGAACAGACGATCTCGATCGCCGAAAAATTATCAAATACACCACAGTAACGTGCCACAAATGGATTCATTAGTCGAAATACGCAACCTATCTGCAGGTTACGGACAAAACATTGTTCTGAGGGATGTTAATTTATCAATTCAGCCATTCGATTTTGTCGGAGTAATAGGACCCAACGGAGGCGGTAAAACCACTTTACTTAAAGCCCTTCTTGGCTTGTTATCCCCCATATCGGGCGAAATAAACTTTTCGGAAGCAATGACTGAAGGAAACTCCCACCGTATCGGTTATCTGCCACAAATCAACAACATCGATCGTAAATTTCCGGTAACTGTGTTCGATGTTGTCAGGTCCGGATTGATGTCGCGCAAGCGTCTCACAGGGCGTTACAACAGCGAAGAGAATGACCGGGCAAATGATCTGATGTCGGAAATGGGAATTTCAGGAATCCGGATGAAAGCAATCGGTGAACTTTCGGGTGGGCAGATTCAGCGGGCGCTTTTGTGCCGCGCACTTGTTAACAGTCCAAAGTTGTTGATTCTCGATGAGCCAAATACTTATGTCGACAACCGGTTCGAACGTGAATTGTACGAAAAACTGAAGGTCCTGAACGAAAAACTGGCAATTCTGCTGGTATCACACGATCTGGGAACCATCTCGACCTATGTCAAATCGTATGCCTGCGTGAACGGTTCGTTGCATTACCATTCAGGGAATAAAGTAACCCCGGAACTTCTTAAATCATACGAATGCCCGATCCAGATCATCTCTCACGGAGAGATTCCTCACACTGTTCTTTATAATCATAAATCCTGATGGAAAACCTGATTGCTTTATTCAACTTCGGATTCTTCCGCAATGCTTTTCTTGCTGCGATTGTTGCAAGTATAACGTGCGGAATTATAGGAACTTATATCGTTTCACGTCGTATCGTGTTTATCAGCGGAGGAATTACACATGCCTCGTTCGGAGGAATCGGGATGGGTTACTATTTTGGATTTGACCCGATACTTGGCGCTATTGCTTTTGGAATCCTGTCAGCACTTGGGATTGAGTTTTTCACGAAAAGAGCCGATCTGCGCGAAGATTCAGCCATTGCTATGCTGTGGTCGCTTGGAATGGCATTAGGGGTAATCTTTATCTTCTTAACGCCGGGCTATGCCCCCAACCTGATGAGCTATTTATTTGGTAATATTCTCACGGTTTCGAAAGGCGATCTGATTTACCTGTTTATACTTGCAGTTTTTGTCATTGGCTTCTTCCTGACCTTTTACCGGATGATTATCTTCGTCTCGTTCGACGAGGAGTTTGCCCTGACCAACAATGCCCCAGTCAGGCTTTTCAATGCATTACTTATCAGCCTTGTTGCACTAACGATTGTTTTAAATATCAGAGTCGTAGGGATTATTCTGGTGATGTCGCTTCTGACCATTCCCCAGGCAATTGCCAACCTGTTTACCAAGCGTTTCGATATTATGATGATCTATTCGATCCTGTTTGGATTTGTAGGTTCAATAACAGGACTTGCCTTTTCATACATCTACGATATTCCTTCGGGAGCAGCCATTATATTTACGCTGGTTGTACTTTACGGAATCATTAAAACAGCATTTCTCATTTTTGGGAAAGTACAAATTAAACATCGGGAGAAAGTTAAAATTTAAGCAGTCCATTTTTCCCTACTCTGCATAACACTGCCCACATGTAAACTACTGCCTAATAGGTTCTTTCTTTTTAGTGAATGAATCAACGTCAAATAACACGGTAAACCTGATTGTATTTGCAAGGGGATTATTACGCTGAACAGGAATCACATACGAAAAATCTATAGCAGCAACGTTCATCTTCACGCCTACTCCGGCGGTAAAAAACTTCCGGTTTCCTTTATTTTGAGCTTCATAAAAATAACCAGCTCTTAAGGCAAACTGCTTATTATACCAATACTCCGCACCTGTTGAGATCGTAAACTCCTGCAACTCTTCCTTTAATCCACCGGGAGCATCCGAAAAGGAACCAAAAATAGAACTAATAACCGACTGGTTTGATGTATTGTCGGGAAGAACCACAACTTCACCAGTTGACGAATAGCTTAGTTGCGTCTTGGGAGTAGGAACAAGCAATTTATTAAAATCCAGTGATACAGAAAAAGAATTGAAATCATCTATTTCGTTTGTAAATGTCGTTCCCAACCGCATATTTGCAGGCAAAAACTCTTTGTTCTGCCCTTCATCATATGATATTTTTCCCCCAATATTTGAAAAGTTGATACCAGCAGCAATTGATCTCGAATCACCGGTTCCACCCCATTTATTGAAATAGTAGAACGACACATCTGTTGCCCAGGCATTCCCTGCAGTATAGGTCTCTGCTCCGATTCCTCCCGAAAGATCTGAACGTATGTAACGCATTGCCACACCTCCTGATAATCGGTCTGATAACTTCCGCGAATAACTAACGTCAAATGCAAATTCACTTGGACTAACTGTTCCAATGGTCGTTTGATCCTGACCTGTAAGGGTTATATCACCCATCGAGAAAAAACGAAGCGAAGATGCGATTACCTCATTGTTATTAAGTCTATAATAACCAGCCATATATGCCAGATTGATATCATTGACCAGTTCGCGTAACCATGGCGTATACGAAAGTGAAAATCCAAATTTCCCTTCGGTAAACGCATACTTCGAGGGGTTCAGGTATTGCGAATTGGCATCGGGTGAGGTGGCAACTCCGACATCTCCCATTGCCCCATGCCGGGAATCAGGGGTGATGGTTAGAAAAGGTACAGCCGTAGATATCGGGTTGTAGCGGACTTCCTGACCAGTAGGCAATGTCTGACCAGCAGCAATCAGGCTAAATGAGGACAAAAACAGTAAAGAAATAACCCTGAATTTTAGATGTTGGCTCATGTTGTATTAGGTGTAAAATAAAACTTCTTTTATCAAAGAGCAAAGATGCAATTTAAGATTAATTTTTTAAAGAGTTTATTAAAATTAAAATCATTATACGGAATTTGCGACATTTTGTTTAAGAAAAGCCAATCTGGCCTGATTTAAAACTTGAATTCTGGAAATACAATCATAAATTAATGTCACATTAATCCGCCACTACGCGGGCAGAGAAGCCATATTCCTTATCCTTAGTGTTTTAAGCAACATCAACACTGGAATAACTCAGCATTACTGAATAACCCTGATTTGCCTCTCCAATAGTTTCAGATATTGACCACCATTGGCCCATGTCGTTAATTCCGCTAAATATTCCGGCACCATTTCTGATTCCTCCAGGGAGCCCCGTAAAACCGCTCCTATTGGTTCCCTTACTTTTAGGATTCCATCCCGTCGTATTTTTCATTTTAATCCCGGCAATATCAACTCCACCCTGTGATTTTGTAAGCGCTGTCCAGTCCGCATTTGTTGATATATGCGAACCTTTGGGAGCCAAACCTCTTGGGTCAGAAACTGCATACCAATTATATAATTCCCCGTATAACTTACCCTTTGCAACGTTGTTATCATAGAAGCACCATGCTGGTTACTTTGATAATCCAGCCTTTTCCCATTCTTCCGGAGTTTTTGCTTCAAAAATGGAGTCACCATTAAGAAAACGAACAACGCTTTGGTTATCTGTCGTCCAAATTCTTTGGCCAATTTTGACCATTTTATAAACTTTTCCATCAATATCTTGGACGTATTGCGCATTTGAAAAAAAGCAAAAGAATGAGACCAGGATGATACAACCCATGACTTTTGCTATTATTAACCTTTAATACGTAATAACCTTTAATTTTAGAATTATTGAAAACTGTTTATTAATAAAAATAAGGCATTTTGTGCAAGATTGCATATTGAAGCAGAATACCCAGGTTAAATATATCAGCCGATGCTCTGCAATGCGCAATCTTTACAAAAAGCCTTATTTTTGTCTAAAACGTCAAATCATTTTATTAAACCAACTATTTTAGCACCACCAGTTTTTTCGATTCAACAAATGAACCGGCTTTCAATTGATAGATATAGACCCCTGAGGGTAGATTATCCGAATAAAGTGTTACCAGATGATCACCCGCCGGAGCATCGGCATTGATCAGTGTCTTAATTTTGGCACCCATACTATTGAAAAGCACCAACTCAACATGACAATCCGTGCCTAAAGTAAACCGGATATCAGTATTTGTCGTAACCGGATTTGGTGAATTCTGAAACAGCTCAAATCCAGGATTGGCCGGAGAAGATAATGTGGCGTTTTTTAACATAACGGAAACGGCAGCCGGACGAGGTTGGGCGATTACTTTGTAAGGTCTCATCATCTCGTTGTCTTCATGGTCAATAATGTGACAATGCCATACATAACCGGGTCCAAGACTCGGATCAAATGCAAATAACGCAGATGTTGCCGGGGTGGTTGCAGGAATATCAGTTGGAGCAAACCGGATTGCAAATGTTGTAACTTCACCCGGATAAGCAATAAAGGTATCCTTCCATCCCTGTTCATTGAGATTGGCAACCCTTGGTTTTCCCTGAAGGAACGGGATTACAGCAGGATTCCCGCCAACTGCACCATCCAAATTTGGCGTATTATAAGGAAGAGGTGGGCCATAAGCCGGCATATAAACTCCCGGGAGATAGGTTACAGGGGGCGTGCCAATTGTACCACCCGGAAAGGCAGCAGCATAGGTCTTCAAATAACTGTTGACATTGTAAGGTTGCCGGCTCACCAACTGAAACTGAACAAGGTGCAAATGCATGGGGTGAGCATCGGCGGTTGTATTAATGATCTGCCATAATTCTGTTGTCCCTTCTGTAGGTAATTCGGTTTCCCCGAGGCCATCTACCATCATCCCGTTCATATCCCATTTTGAATTATTGACCAGCACTTCCAGAGGTCCGCCCATACCCATTACTTCATTGAGCGTTAATTGCCTCTTCACAGCAGGGGTAATGGTTGGAGTTCCTGTTGCATAATTCACGAGTTTAACAAGAGGTGTTGCACGAAGCGATGCAGGGACAAGGCTTTTGTCCACACCTGCTATGGCAGGATTGGCAGCCGAAACCATTTTACCGCTCACAATAAACTGCATCAGTTGGCCAACCGTGGAAGGCTTCGGAGCAGTACCGTTCGGGTAAGGAACTTTGGCCGAGTTTTGCAACGTCCATACAGCGCCGGGGGCAGATTTAGAGAAGTCAATCACGACATCCGCCCTCTCTCCCGGGGCCATTAGCAGTTTGCCTGCAATCACCACAGGAGCATCGAGTAATCCCCCGTCTGTTCCTATTTGAGTAATTGTTGGTGCTATCTTCCCCGATGATGGACCATTAAAATCCATTTCATAAAACCGGGCGTTGGATCCATTCAGAAGCCGGAACCTGTATTTTCTTGGAGCGACACTTAAATAGGGCCAGGTTTTGCCATTGACAGTAATGATATTGCCGATAAATTCGGGTGTCCAGTAAGGATGAACCATCGGGTTTGTGGGAAGATTTGGGAAATAGAGCCCCCCGTTGGTGTCGAACATCCGGTCCTGGAAAACCACCTCAATCTCCGGCGGGTATGGATTCGGATTGAATGGACCTGTTTTTCCAACGGGTACCACTTCCTGTACCAGGTCATCACCCGACCAACCAGGTAATTTATCTGCTTCTTCCTGCGGTCCTCTGAGGAAGTAGAATCCGGCTAACCCCGCGTATACATTCAATCGGGTAACGCCCAGGCCATGATCATGATACCACAGGGTAGCCTCTTCCTGGGTGTTGAGATAGCTGTAATTCTGATCAACACCGACTTTCCACGATGGGCCGGTTATTGCATATCCCGGTGTAAACCACGAGTCCGGTCCCCCGTCCGATTCCGAGGCTACTTCACCCCCATGTAAATGCGGGGATACAGGTATCGGTCCCGTGTAAGGGGTCATGGGCATCGTCATATTCATTAATGGATCTGCCCAATGCAGGGTCTGGTCTGCAGTAAGGTTCACGCTTGCATAGGTTTCACCATCGAGTTTGTTTTCATAAGTCACATTTAAGGGCTGCCCTCTGCGTGCAACAACAGTGAATGCTGGCCAGTGAGAAGGGGTGAAATTGATTCCGTCTTTGGAAATGGAATAACCCCAGTACCTTGTCATACCAACTTTAGGAGAAGCAGCTCCAACTGTACCGGTAGCCAATACAGTACCGGTTGAAACCGCAATCTGCGTTGTTGGTTCATAACGAATGATAAGGTTTCCGCCTAAAGTAGCATCCACCCTAATCCCGGCGAAGTGCGGGAGCGCATCAATGAATTGCGGAACTGCGGCGGGATTTAACGCAGCCTGGCCGGGACTTACCTGGCCATGTACCGGCTTTACTAAAAAACCCAGTACACAAATAACTGAGAGCAGGAATAAATAGTTTTTCATAATGATATATATTAAGGGTTTATAATTTGATCTCATCCAAGATCCTGTTAAAAAAACTTCCATTAATTTAAAATCACAAAGTCGCGTACATAGGCGTTACAGCCCGGTTTGTCAAAAAAATGGTCAGCACCCAAATCCATACAGCACTTTCTAAATTCAAAAAATGGATTATTGCTGAAAATGATCACTTTAACAGATGGTCTATTAGTTTTAAATATTCGCAACAAGTCGATGCCACTTCCATCAGGAAGCGATATATCTAATATTACTTTATCGGGTTCAAAAATGGAGAACAACTTCATCCCTTCTTTGAAATTGTATGCCTGAGCGATGGTGATGGTCACATCAGCTTCTGTTATTGAGTGACAAAGCCTGTCCTGCAATAAATCGGAATCATCAACAATCAACAGCTTCATAGGATGCTAATTATTAAATCAATAGTAAGGTAACTGAGGGTTATACCAGGATTGATATCCTAATCCAAATTTAGTTTTTTGACCATGCGAATAAAATAGGCCGGATTCTAATTATCACTTTAGAAATAGTTACGGCAAGGGTTAGGAGTTTGTCCTATGTGCAAGGCGGGTAGAGAAGTGGGAGAAAAATAAGGAGTCAAAGAATGTAAAATTGACAATTGCCAAATTATTCCACCAGATTATGCTTAAATGCGTAATGCGTGATCTCTGAGTTGTTTTTCAAGCTCATTTTCTTCAATATATTTGACCGGTAAACGCTGATTGTTTTAACACTCAGGCTTAACTCAAGGGCAATAGAGGAAACGTTCATTCCGGAAGCAATAAAAAGAAAGACCTCATATTCCCTATCGGATAATGTTTTATGCGAGGGTGATTCATTGTTATTTCTAAGTCCGCTAATAATTAATTCTGCAATTTTGGGTGTAATATAAGTGCCACCATTAAGAATCTTTTTTATTGCATCAGAAAATTCATTTGAGGAAATATCCTTGGTAAGGTAAGCTGAAGCCCCGGTTTTGATGGCCCTTACAGCAAACTGATCTTCAGGGTACATACTGAAAATAATAACCAGAATTTCAGGAAAGCTTGCTTTTATTTCTTTCAGTACTTCGAGTCCGTTTCTGCCGGGCATACTAATATCAAGGATTACAAGATCCCATTTGGAATCATAAATTAGTCGTAAAACTTCAACTGCATTTGCGGCTTCTCCAAATTCAGCATCAGGAAAGTTTACCGAGAGGGACTTTATAATCCCATTTCTAACCACACCGTGATCATCGGCAACCAGTACCCTAATAGCACCATTTTTCATAGGTTAAGTTGTTAGCATACTTGCATATAAATAGATATCACTCATTTCTTTTCAGCATAAATGTAACCGTTGTACCAATGCCAATGATACTCTCGATTTCGATTTCACCACCTATTGACAATGCCCGTTCCCGCATTCCCATCAAACCAAACGAACTTTCGTTGCTTTTCTCCTTCAAATCAAAACCGATACCATTATCAACGACTTTCAATGTAAATAATCCAACCTGTTTGTTTAGTGAAACAGACACCTTTTTCGCTTTGGAATGCCGTACCACGTTAGTTAGAATCTCCTGCACAATCCGAAAAATAATGTTGGTTTCGTTTTTATCAAAAGTTACATCTATATCACGGAGTTCAAATTCGCATAATATTTTCGACCGCTTTTGCAATTGCCGGATCAGCCATTCAATTGCAGGGAAAAGACCAAGATGATCCAGGATGCCTGGCCGCAACTCTGATGTGATTTTTTTAACCGTGTCGATAAGAGCATCTATCATACTGATTACCGAATTCAATTCACTTTTCACCAACTCAATGGGCAAATCTGGCTTATCGATTAATCCCTCGATATCAAACTTTATAACTGTAAGAAGGTGTCCGAGTTCATCATGGATCTCGCGGGCAATGTTTGTTCTTTCTTCTTCGGCAATAGCATCTATGCGTTGGGTCAATGCCCGTAATTGCCTCTGCGATTCAATTAATATATTTTCCTCCTTTTTCTGTTCCGTAATATCGCGATTGCTTCCTCGCTGACCAAGAAATTTGCCCTCCACATTGTAAACTGACCGACAACGGTGCCCGATCCACCTCAGCTCGCCAGATGCACTTATGATCCGAAAATCGAAGGAGCATTTCTCATTGAATTCATTCAATGTGTCCTGGTAATGTCTTTCAATAATTTCGCGATCGTCAGGATGCACAATTTTTACTAAGTAGGTTGGATCATTCATCAACTCTTCAACATTATAACCAGTTATTGCATTGAATGATGGCGAAACATAAATAAATTTTCCATCCGGACCAATCCAGGTTTCACAATCATAAGTAAAATCTGCCAAGGTCCGGTATTTTTCTTCCGCTAATATTAATGATCTTTCCTGCAGTTTCCGGAGTTCTATTTCATTTCGCAGTCGTTCATTGGTATTCTGAAGTTCATTTGTTCTTTCCTGCACAAGAATTTCCAAATCATCGCGCGACTTCAGGATTATTTCTTCCAATTGTCTGTGCTCTAACTCACTTGCTGCACGAATTGATACCTCTTTCAGAACAGCTACGGTCGATCGGGGATCAGCGAGAGGCCTGCGTCCGATAACTGCAATCAATCCGATCGGTTTTCCTTCCGAACCCCAAAGTGTTATCCCCACATAACTTTCTGCAATCATTTGTTGCAGTACCATATCCCTCGGGAAGAGATGACGTACCCGATTAGGAAAACAACAAACCGTCTGTCCAACAACCTTGCCACATGGGGTATCGTCAAGCGTGTATTGTAAATTTTCTTCATAATGACCATCAAAATAGATTGCCAAAGTTTGCGCACTCAGGCCCGAATCAACCAGCTTATCAATACAGACATAATCCATACCCAAGGCTTTTCCAAGGTACTCTGCCAGAGATTCGAAGAAATCATTTCCCAATTTTGTCCAGCTAAAACTCAGCAAAAAAGATTGTACATCCTCTATCTGTTTTGTGATAGTAATATCTGATACCGCCATTAGAATCCGAAACTTATCACTGTTTTCGTCAATTGATAGCTTTAATCTCAAATATAATTGTTGACCATCAAGCCTGGAAATTCTGACTTCACATACCTGACGCTCTTCAGTATCTATAAGAACCGACTTGCAATGTCTGAAAATTTCCTGGTCTTCAGGGAGAATAAACGCAGTAAACATCTCATTTATCAGAGGACTTCTGTTAATTCCTAATAATGAAGCACCTGTCAGATTGACTTCGCGAATCGATCCTTCATCGTTGATTGTGAAATAGCCATAAGGTGCAAAATCGAAAAGATCGCGGTATTTATTATAGAATTCATCCTGTCTGAACTTATCTAAATACAGTTCTTCATTTTGCATGTCCATCTCAAGTTGATGCACTTGTAATTCATGAATTAACTTTAGATCATCCGCTAAAAGTGTTGAATAACCGGATTCCGTTTGAGGTAATTTTAGTTGTGATCTGGCGAAATTTCTTAACTGGTCTAGGACAGATTCATTAATTTTCTCTCTTTTCATAGGTCGGGTTTTTAAATTCAGAAATTTCTATTAAAGTGCGATGAGTTTGGTGAAACAAATATATAAAATAATGCTATTAAATTTTTTCGTTTCCGGCAATTTATTTTAGCCTATATAATACATCCTCAGTGCTTTTTGCTGGGTATGGATCCAAGATATCTTAAAGGGTAAACTTTGCCGGGAAAGTGCATTGCTCTATCACACAAAATGCACGTCCTAACGTTGGTTATTAATCAACAAACTGAAATTTTCGGGATGCGATAAAACCGATATACTTAAGGGATTGAGATTACCAGAGGTAATGACCCGTTCATATCGTTGAAATTAACGTTTCGAAAGAGACTGTTTTTAGTGTGTGATCGTGATCGAAGTCAAGAATCATATTCCCTGATGAACTGTCAATTAAAAGACTGTTTAAAGTCAATGCTAACTGGTTTACCATCTTTTGAAATCCTTCGATCATACTAACAGATAAATCCCCGTTGTCGAAAACGGAGATGTTAAACCTTGCTCCATCCTCTAATTTCAGATTACCATATAGAATTGGTTTACGACCAATTGTATTCAACGTTACAATTCCATTCTCATTTTTGAGCAGTCCCACTTGTCCGATCGCTTTAAACAATGATGCATTATTAACCTGAAAAGTTGGGTTATGTTGGGCTATAAGGGTTTGTAGTTGTATACCGGTAACTTCTGCTCCGTTTTTTTGAAGCAATTTCATCACAGCAATTACTCCGGCCACCTTTGGATGACATTTTTTATTGATCAAGAAGTTGTATTCGTTATAAACATCTTTTGAAATATCAGATTTTGTGCTCGTCCATGATAATGGAACCATTCCGGCAGTAAAACTTTTTGAGCCAACCAAAGAAAGGCCTGACTCATCAGGTTTACAAAATCCATTCTGAACGTTTCTTTCATCTTCGTTTGACCATTGTGTAGTGATGTTTTCACCCGAGCGATCGAATTTCACCAGATAGGTGAACGATTCATTTTCGGTTCCCAAATCCATTTCGATCTTACTCATCCATACCAAATCCCCGTTTTGATTAAACTGGGCAATGAATAAGTCAGATTTGTCAGTCTCGTTATGAAGTTCTTTCTCATCCATAACCATACTCCCTGTAAACGAACCGGCAATGTAAATCTCATTATCACTTGCCTTTGTGATTGCAAATGCTAGTGCCTTTCCATTTCCTTCAAATTTTCGTATCCACTGCAATGAGTTCCCTCTCGAAAAACAGGCCACAAAAGGGAAACAAGATGCATTCGCATCGGTAAAATATCCTGTAATAAATGCCCTTCCCTGACGATCAAAAACGGCATCCTGGCTTGTGCCACCACGCATTGCCCCCAGTTTTAGTGCCAATTCCCATATCTTCAATGCATCATTCGGTTTCGAAAAAGACCTTGAGAGATCAATCAGCTGTGGCGTTAATCCCTCAAAAACAGGCATAGACACTCCAATAGGGGCATTAAGATAAGTTGGATCTGTAATGTAGTACTTTTCACGGTTCAAATAATAGTAATTACCATCCAAGAGTGTATCGTAACAGACAGCTGTTGAATAATAATCAGGGAACTGTACACCTACAACCGGTAAATGAAGTAAGATTCTGACCAGCCATGAATATAACACCGACTTACTTCGGTCGTCACCCGATTTCGATGCAATAATTTCTTCCGCAAACCTGTTTTTAGGAAATTCATATTTTTGATTTTCTGATATATAAACAAATTCCTTCTGCACAAATTGTTGCAGAAAAGCAGCCGCTTCCAACCTGTCCATATTGGACAATATGGGGTAAAACTGTCCTAACAGGTTCTCTTTTAACATGGAAGAAACCGGAGCTCCAAAATAAACGGAAGGGTCGGTCTGCGGATAATCTTTATAAAATCGGATAACCTCGGGATTATAACGCATCGAAAACTCGTAATTTTTGTTGTTCCACCGAAATGAAATCATTCGAATTGTAGGTTTCCCGCTGAAATTTAATGATTTGTAAAAATTTAAATCAACCCTTCCAACATTGTCGGGAAAAGGATTCTGGCAAGTAACTAACAACTGACTTCTCATTTCGCGATCAAGATAAAACCGCGTCTGCCCAATCACTACAAACTGTTTGGAATAGATCGTATTTACGGAAGGGAATAAAACAGTTGTGCTGTTTTGGTTAAATGCAAGTCGGACGTCAAAACCCGACCGAATCATTAACGCCCAGGTTAGAAGATCAGCATTCAATACATTACCTGGAAAAATATGATTCGATGTTGCTTTCACCAACTGAAAATAGCCCCAGTCGCCCATGCCCAATAAATCGCGATAGTCCATCAGCTGATCAACCAATTGATTGCTATTCGACCTTGCAAATGACATCCAAAATCCGGAAATCGAATCTTCGGATAAAAAACTGATCTTCGAAAACAGCAATAATTTGTCGTAATTAATGCTAATCTGTTGTCCGTATAACCGGAAAACAATTTTTTGTGCGTTAAAAGTATCTGATTCTGGTTTTCTGATTCTGGGAATCAAATTAATCTGGCCATTTCCATGCTCTTTGTCACCAATAATATTCGAGAAAGCAAGATTGACAGGAGGATTCATGTCAAGGTTTGACTCATCAAAAACCGGCTGCTCAGTTGGATGCATAGGTTCATCCGCAATTCCGGTAAAAATAGAATAATCGGTCCAGTTCTCCTTTAAATAACTGGCAAACTCGTTATCACGGGTTTCCGAATATTTATAAAAATCAGCGCCTGTAAATAACATTTCTTTTTGATTCCCGGAGAGAAATGCAAAGTCGTTATTTTGCCAAAGCTTTCGTAATTCATTAATTGACTGACCGCTCACATTGAGACATGTAAGTCCGAACAGAATACCAGTAAAGAAATAGCGTGCCATTTGCCACTCACGATGCTTCACGAAAATGCGAACCAATATACTCACACTATAATTTTTAAATTATACGCTGAAACCATTAACGATTGAAATGCAGAAAAGTTAAACCGGATTCAAATCAGCAATTAGTAATGGACAAATTTACAGAGAACTAACATTTATAACAACAATAAAATCAGTTTTTTAGTGAATTATTAACCTATACTTCACATACACTTTTCCTTTTTTAAGCAATCAAAATGTAATTTTGCCACTTTATAGGGAAAATATAAAAATATGCGACTCGCACCCATTGATCTTATTGATAATCCTGAATTCGAACTCCTTGTCAAACTGGAGCATAAAAATGCAAAACAATTTGTGAAAGAGCAGCTTAGGCGGAATTCACAACTTACAAAGAAATATTTGTGGTACCAGCTTGCAATGGTCACGCTTTTGACAGCGCTTATTTCCAGCGGACTTATTTTGTGGTATGTCAAATCAGCAGTTGCGTTGATTTTCGTTTTTGGAGCGCTGTGCTTTTCATTTACATTTCTGATCTTTATTCACGAAATGCTACATGGATTGGCATTCCTTTTACTTGGGTTTAATAAAATTTCATTTGGAGCGGACATCCGAAAATTTGTTTTTTATGTCCAGGCTGATCAACAGGTACTTTCGCGACAGGAGTTTTACATTCTGGCTCTTTTCCCGCTGGTGACAGTTAAAATCGTGACAGTTATTGCAATCCTGGTCACGATTATTACTCATAGTCCTTGGTTATGGTTCTGGATTACGACAATGACAATTCACAGTTTATTTTGTGCAGGTGACATCGCTTTTATCTCATTTTTCAAGCATAATGCTGATAAAGAGATATTTACATTTGATTCTAAAGCAGAGAAATGCTCTTATTTTTATAAAAGACTATAGCATTATTTCCCATAACACTGGTTTACGTATTTCCCATCAACGAGTCTGAAGCCGATCCGTTCCAAATAATCATTGTGGGCTTTGCTTTGCGGCTCGATGTATAAATAGCGATAATCTAAAAAATCGATGCAACGTAATTCACAATTATAAAATGTTTTAGCGAGTTCGGATCCCCGATATTTCGGCACCATATAATCGATACAAATTCTTAGCGTTTCTGCATTTTTTATCTCGGCAATGATCACACCCACCGTTTCCATCTTCGACATTATTAAAGCAACAAGAAACTCTTCTTCAATTTTAAAATCAAATCGCGGAAAGAACTCGGTGATGTCATCGTGGTAATAATCAAGGAAATATTGGAGATATTGATCATCATGATCCTGAATGAAAATGACCTCTAACGGTCTGTTTTTACAAATATACTGACGGAATCTCAGGATGCTCACAATGCCGGCCAGTACAGCCGAAGAAGCAAGAATGTATGATCCGAAAATCAAACCTCCAATCAGGAATCCAGCGATTACAAAGATATAAAACAGCCAGCCATTGGTTTTCGGCTTCACCCAAAAGCTACCGGTCAGCAGAACAATTGCTATGAAACCGTAAAACACCCTGATATAAGTATTAGCCATCATCATATAACATTGGAACAATGGAAGCAAAGGTTTTGTTTAGTCAGTGAATGCGCTCATTCTTTCGTAAAGCAAATTGCAACCCATAGTTGATGAAAACGATAATTTTTTTTAACTAAACAGATGATTTTATAGTCTATATTCTCACTATTTTTGTATAAGAGCAAATTATTATGGAGTATATCCTTAAATTACTAACCGTTTTTTTGATTGCAAGTGTCAAATACTTTTGGGCGACACCTTATTCCTTTGGCATGAAGCTAAATGAATGGGAAACAATATTTTTCATGGAAGCCGGAGGTATTTTAGGCTTCTTGTTTTTTTATTATTTCTTCGGATTTCTCTTCAAGGAATTGAAATTGCTTTGGCCGATCGTATATCATTTTACCCCGGTTTTATTTAAGGTAAGGTTCGAGATGTGGCGGAAACGTCGCAAAATACAACTGTTAAATGCAAAAAAGTTCACAAAACGGAATAAACTAATCGTTCGGATGCGCAAACGTTATGGGATGTGGGGTCTCGTTGTTTTGTCACCTATAATACTATCAATTCCGGTAGGCGCCTTGCTGGGAAATAAATATTTCAGGCACGACCATCACTTTATACCCTATATGCTACTTTCAATTGTAATTTGGGGAGTGGTTTCGGTCGCCTTCTTCAGTACCTTCATGAATCATTAAGATCGAAGTTTATATAGTAGCTTACCGGATCGATTAATAAAACCGGCAGAACCTCCTTCTTCCACTAAAGCTTCAATTACACAAATCAGTTCGCCTTTGAGATCTGGCAGGTCCTGCGCAATATTGAAAAGAAGTTGCATCGCAAACACACGCACCGCTGCCGGTTCAGTTGGTGAAAGCAATTCGAAACTTCGGTTGACAACGGCTCCCAGATATTCCTCCGGAATTTTGTAACGACAAAGTATTCGGGTAAAATGTCTTTTTAAGGAACTATTGTTTGTGATTAGTAACCGGGTAATTATCTCAGGGATCTTATCAATAAGCAAATCAGGAAATTCCTCCGAAGCTGTATCGATAATCCAGCACGAGCGCCATGCCAAACGCTTATCCTGCAAATAAATGAACTGATAAAGCTGTTCGAAAAGGTTCTTGTCGGCTATGACCATTCTTCTCCAAATCGCTAACTCACCACTGCCAATGGTTAGAATGCTCTGCTTAATATTTTCATTATCAGAATTGTCGCAAATTTCTTTCGCGGAGATAATCATAAAAGCCTAATTGTGATTTTATCCTTGGTTCAACCCCTTCATTTTTGATCGTGTTGTTTAAATCGTTATCCAATATCCTGGAAGCAGAATTATCCTGCCATTGCAGATTGAAAAAATCGAGCAACTCTTCCTTAATTTCTTTGTCATAAATAGGAACTGCTACCTCTACCCTTCGGTCAAGGTTCCGTGCCATAAAGTCAGCGGAAGAGATATACAACTTTTCGTCGCCTCCATTGAAAAAATAATACAACCGCGAATGCTCTAAGTATCTATCGATCATTCCAATTGCCGGAATATTGATTTTACCGTCGGCAGAAGAAGTATACATCGAAAACATTCCCCTGATATTTAACCTTACATCAACCCCGCACTTAGCCGCCTCATCGATTTTACCGATAATTTCCATATCGACCAGGTTATTGCATTTCAGATAGATGCGAGCCTCAATTCCGGCTTTTGCATTCAGGACCTCCTGTTTGATCATCGCAATCATTTTTTTCCGCATCGTAAAAGGCGAAACCAGCAGGTGCTGAAATCTTCCAATCTTATAATTACGATCAAAAAAATCAAAGACCCGCGTCACATCCCGCGTAATATTAGGATCGCAAGTACATAACAGTTGGTCAGAAAAAACTTTTGCCGTGACTTCATTAAAATTACCGGTACCTACAAAAGCATATTTCTTCGTCTCTTTCTTCTCTTTACGTGTGATAAGGCACAACTTGGAATGGACTTTCAGCCCGGGAACGCCAAGAATTACCTTAACATTTTCTTTATCAAGCATATTCCCATATT
>Ga0209724_1002094_pt1 | contig 17438 bp, 11 predicted proteins | sample grotaG_FD_184143 | JGI IMG/M metagenome (GOLD analysis project Ga0209724, IMG submission 184143) | Glacier valley bacterial and archeal communities from Borup Fiord, Nunavut, Canada, to study Microbial Dark Matter (Phase II) -... | ecosystem: Environmental > Aquatic > Freshwater > Ice > Glacier ...
GCAGGCGTGCAGCAGCTTCATCCATCAGATCAATGGCTTTGTCGGGCAAGAAACGTTCGGTGATATACCTTTGCGACAATTCTACGGCAGCAATGATGGCCTCATCTTTGATACGCACCTTGTGATGATTTTCATACCGTTCTTTTAACCCCCGCAAGATGGCGATGGCGCTCAGTGTATCGGGTTCATCAACGTTCACAAGCTGGAAACGACGTTCCAAAGCTTTGTCCTTTTCGAAATACTTCTGGTATTCACTCAATGTGGTAGCCCCGATAGCACGCAGTTCACCACGGGCCAGAGCAGGTTTCAGAATGTTGGCAGCATCCATGGCCCCCTCACTTTTACCAGCGCCAACAAGCGTATGTATCTCGTCGATGAAAAGTACAATCTCTCCATTTGCAGCAATCACCTCGTTTACAACAGCCTTCAACCTTTCCTCGAATTCACCTTTGTACTTGGCTCCGGCAATCAGAGCGCCCATATCAAGGGAAAAGAGCTGTTTCGATTTCAGGTTTTCAGGAACATCACCACGAACAATTCGTTGCGCCAAACCTTCGGCAATAGCTGTTTTACCTACACCCGGCTCACCAATCAATATTGGATTATTTTTGGTACGACGTGATAGTATCTGAAGGATGCGGCGTATTTCATCGTCACGTCCAATGACGGGATCAAGCTTCCCATCGCGGGCACGTTGATTGAGGTTGACAGCAAAACGGTTGAGTGAATCAAATTTATCTTCGGCGCTCTGGCTGTCTACTTTTGCGCCTTTGCGAAGTTCTTTTACTGCCAACTCCAGGTCCTTTTTACTTACCCCCGCATCTTTCAGTAACCGCCCAATGGTATCCCCGGTTTCCAAAAGTCCCATCAGGATATGCTCAACTGAAACAAACTGATCGTTCATTTCCTGCATAATAGCGATAGATTTCTGTAAAGCCTTGTTGGCATCTGATGATAAATAGGGTTCGCCTCCGGTAACTTTAGGATAGGATTCAACAATGCGGTCAAGTGCCTGCTGAATTACAACAGGATTGGCGCCCAGCTTTTTCAACAAAAACCCCACTACATTCTCGGCTTCATGAAAAAGTCCTTTTAGAATGTGCCCGGTTTCAATGGCCTGCTGATTGTTTCCCTGAGCCACTACAAAGGCATGCTGTACGGCTTCCTGGGACTTAATGGTGAAATTATTGAAGTTCATATATTCTGGATTTAATTGTTGTACGAACAAAGTTAATGAATGAAGGCCATCAAATGGTTTGCCATGATAAATATTTATTTCAACATAAGCCAAAATGGCTGATAATAAAGTTTTATACTGAAAATATTGCAGTCAACCTACCATAAATGGCACAGATATTTTTCATTATAAGTTGGGTTGAAAATAAAGAAAACAAGCAAGGTTGGCAAATTTATAATCAACTAAAAAACATAAGCTATTAATAGGAAAATTCTTTCAATTTTAGTAAGCAGCTGATCCATTTTTCCTTATCACCGGATGATAAATACCGTCTGTCATTTTTATAACCGATCATTGAAACTTATGTATTGCACAAATTTTCATTTTTTAAATAGATGCCAAGTATACGTGTATTAAATTCTCAGGATTTTCATCCTTTGATCTTTAGGTATTCTATTTTTCCTGCAAAAATCAGATAACAAAGATGCTTGATTTTCTGGTCAGGTCTTTTGTCAGCCTTTCCATTCACCATAGATCAATCAGTGAAGCTATTTTACCTTGTGCCTGTTATTAATCTAACATATTGCGCAAAACAGTCCCTACCCTTTATTTTTATACCAATTTTTTACCCTATCACTACCACAGCTGTCTTACAAAGCTGTTGTGAATCTGGTAAAAGGAAAAGTATTGGATAAATTTATTTCAGCAGGGGCAGAAAAAGGAACATTGACTAAAATTAAAAGGCTGACTCATTTCACCATTGCTGAAATGTACCTGTTAATTGATGGATCGAAAAAAGGCCAAATATTTCATTTATAGGAATTTGCTAAAATGTTTTCTTATTTACAATATCATAATATGTGCTTTGTAAAACAAACACTGTAACGTGAATTTTTGCTTATTGGGTGTAAAAAAACGAATTAAAAAATTTGGGTAAACCGATAAAAGCTTCATCCAAGAAAACAGCAATGGTTATTGGGAAACAGACCTTAAAAAGTAATTGATGAGGGTTGGTTTTATAAGTTAGAACTATGGGAACCAACATTCAAAGTGAAGCCACCATCGGGGGGACTGATCCATTTTTTTTTCTCTGGCCCATGTAATTGTCTGCATGAGAATTGAACATCCCTGATTGATAACATATACAATGAATTTTCCTAAAATGAATTATAAAATAGGGTATACATTTTTAAAGACATTTCAACAATTGAAATAATTGCTTCATCCTTCTGTTAATTTATTCTATAAAATAATTTCTACTAATTAAAGATAATAAAATGAAATTCATTAACTTAGGTAAAATAATTTGAGCTACAACTAATAACGATATTTTTTAATCCGGGATGCTCTTTTGCACCCTTAAAAACAATATAACGATGAAATACAATGAACTTGGAAAAACAGGCGTATTGGTTTCGGAATTGTGCCTGGGAACAATGACTTTTGGAGGTAAAGGATACTGGCAAGCCGTTGGGCAAGTACCTCAGGACGAGGTGAATGAAATAGTAAAAACCTCGGTAGATAGCGGAATTAATTTTATTGACACCGCCAATGCTTATTCAGAAGGACTTTCGGAAACAATGTTGGGAGAAGCATTGATGAAGCTTGGAATTCCGCGCCAACAAGTAGTGGTTGCTACCAAAGTACGCCTGCGGATGGGGCTTGGCGCCAATCAGGTGGGCCTCTCACGGCTTCACATTGCCGACTCAGTGAACGACAGCCTGCAACGGCTTAAGATGTCACATATCGACCTGCTTTACATTCACGGTGTTGACCCCATTACTCCGCTCGAAGAAACCATGCGCGGACTGGAAGACGTGGTCCGCTCAGGCAAAGTGAGGTATATTGGCATCAGCAATCATCCCGCATGGATGGTTATAAAAGCAAACTCTTATGCCGAGAAGATGGGCTGGACAAAATTCGTAGCCTCGCAAAATTATTACAGCATTGCCAGTCGTGACATTGAACGCGAAATTATACCAATGGCCCTGGACCAGGCAATTGGCATTATGCCCTGGAGCCCATTGGCGGGTGGGTTTCTATCAGGAAAGTTTACCAGAAACAACGAAGTGGCAGGTAACAGCCGGCGCGACACGTTCGACTTTCCTCCCATCGATAAACATAAGGCTTACGATATTATTGATGTGATGGCTGAAATTGGCAAAAGCCACGATGTTTCAGTTGCTGCTGTGGCCCTTAACTGGGTAATCAGGCAACCGGCAGTCACCAGTACTATTATTGGAGCCAAAAATCTGCACCAACTGAATGATAACATTGCTGCGGTTAACTTGCAACTTGCCGGGGAAGAGATAAACCAACTCAACGAGGTGAGTAAATTGGCTGCTGAGTACCCCGGCTGGATGGTAAACAGGCAATTGCAAGGCCGATTTCCAGAATAACCTTGGTTCTAACTAATTAAATAAGTGTAAAAAAAGACAAAGAAACAAAGAGACAAAGTAGCAGAGCAAAACAAGTTTAACTTAATTATTGTGAGCAATATTATACAATGAATTATCTCTAAAATGGGGTAAAATGCTTAGGGACTTTGGTACTCTGTTACTCTTTTACTCGCTTACTTTATTACGTTGAAAGCTTAAAACAAGTATGCAAACATTTTGTAAAAGCACTTATATAAGATAACTATGAAAACCAAAATAGCGCTTGTAACAGGTGTCAGCCGTGGACTTGGCAAGGACATGGCCATTTCACTTTCAAAAAAAGGAATTGATGTAGTGCTTACCTACAATTCCAACAAAGAGGAAGCCGAAAAAGTAGTGAGTGAAATTAAATCTTATGAACGAAAAGCGGTGGCCTTACAATTTGATGTGTCAGACATTCCATCATTGGATAACTTTATTGTCCGCCTTTCATTTGCATTAAAAGAAGTATGGGATACCGACAAGTTTGACTTCCTTATCAATAATGCAGGGATCGGAGCTACGGTACCCATTGTGGAGGTTACAGAAGAACTCTTCGACCAATTGTTGAATATTCATTTCAAGGGAGTTTACTTTCTGACCCAAAAATCAATGCCTTTTATGAATGACAATGGCGGAGTGGTGTTCATTTCATCAGGCACCACCCGCTTTAGCTTGCCCGGCTATTCGGTTTATTCATCATTAAAAGGAGCTGTGGAAGTATTCGCCAAATATGTAGCAAAAGAGTTTGGGAACCGAGGTATACGGGCCAATATAGTTGCACCGGGAGCCATTGAAACAGATTTCAACAATGCTGCGATCCGCAATAATCCACAGGTAAAATCCTTTATAGCAAGCCAAACACCTTTGGAACGCGTTGGAATGGCCGACGATATTGGCAGCGTGGTAGCATTTCTTTGCACAGAGGATGCAAAATGGATCAATGGACAAAGAATAGAAGTTTCAGGTGGAATAAACCTGTAAATATTTTAATCCTAAACAATTGGAGGTTTAAAATGAAAGCAATGCTTATGAATAAATATGGAAGCCAAAATGTATTTATACGAAAGGAAATTCCTCTTCCCAGGATAAAAGACCATGAATTGTTGGTAAAGGTATATGGTTCAAGTGTAAATCCGATCACACGAATTTTATATGTGGCAACGATCCTGAAGCCAAAGAGAAGGTAAATATCAGGACTAAAATATACATACTGTTGCTTAATCTATATAAAGGCTAATAAAAATAACAATTTATGAATAAAAAAACGATGCAAACAGCACTCATTACCGGGGCCAACCAAGGCATTGGCTTTGAAATAGCCCGTCAACTTCTGAAAAAAGGATTTCACGTAATCATTTCAGGAAGAGATGAAATGAAATTGTCAGAGGCAGTAAATGAGTTAAAGAGTGAATTTACTTCCGTAGAAATGGTTTTAATGGATGTAAGTAATTTTGAGAGTGTGAAAGCAGCTGCTCAAACACTTGCACAAAAGAACCTTCAATTTGATGTTGTGATCAACAATGCAGCAATCTTGCTTAAGGAAGATATATCATTGATAGGGCATGATGATGAAATATTAAAAACTACGATCAATACCAATTGTTATGGCCCCATGCGGGTGATCCATGCTTTTTTGCCACTGATGAAAGCTCCCGGAAGAATTATAAACCTTTCAAGTGATGGAGGTTCAATGAGCGACCCGGTTGGCGGATGGTCTCCGGCCTACTGTGTCTCGAAAGCGATGCTTAATTCAATCACAAGGCAAATTGCCTTTGAATTATCTGATAAAAATATTGTTGTGAATGCAGTTACTCCCGGTTGGGTTAGAACCAATATGGGTGGAAAATATGCTCCACGATCGGTTGACCAAGGTGCGAGAACACCAGTGTGGTTGGCATCGGATGCACCGCTCGATTTAACTGGCAAATTTTTCAAAGATAAATCTGAAATTAAATGGTGAAAGGAATATGCAGGAAAACTTAAAATTGAGTTGATTAATATATTATTGAAGTCTGGATAAGCTTTTACCTATAAGGAACGAAATCCAAATATTGGAGTCAACAATTATTTTAAAGAATTTGTTTGACTTTTTCATACTTGTTTTTCCTAACCGATTCAACTTCACGGGTATAATGTTCATTGATAGCTCTATGCTTTACTGCCAATTTTTAGGGGGACAGTCTATGTCTATCTTTAGATTTGAGCTGACGGACATTCAAGTTAAAAGTATAATTACAAAAGTTAAAAATTTAAAATTGTATATCCCGTAAACACGATAAATATATATTTACAGAAAAAAAATAAGTGCAATTTACATTGGGCTATAATAAGAAAAAAATATTGATTTACTAAAAGCTCCTTCCGTGCATTATCCGTTTTAGCTTCTGCCAATGGTAAGAATATAAAGGCATACATCGAAACCATTTTGGATAATGAAGCCAAAATGCTAAATGAATAAATTATTTATGGTGAATTGTTGAAAAATCCGGATAGCCAGGAAATTATTTCCTCTGATGAAAAGACAACATTTGAAGCCTGGCTTGGCTCATGAAAGTTGAATATTCCAAACAATTTGTGAAATCAGCTTTTTTTCGTTCTCCATTTCTCATTTTCTCATTTTCTAATCTTCACGTTATTGTTAGAAACGAAGCAATTCATCCTTAAACGATCACGTTGTTCAATACTTCGGAAATGAAAGAGTATGGGATGTATAATGCAGGTTTAAATCTTCTATTTGCCTAAATTTAGAAAAGGATGAATCACTTCATCCTTTTCTAACAAAACCAAATTAATTTCTCTATGAAAAAATAAATTATTTAATCCTATTGCATGGTTCAAATATAAAAAATATAATAGTTAATGCACTTCAATCAACGTTAAAGAACCTTAAATATAAAATTTATTTACTGCGGGAAGTACTTAAAGTCAATGAGAGACGGCAGAGGGAAAAAAGGAAAAGGATGGCCCCAACCATCCTTTTCTACATCTAACCAAACCTAATTCTATGAATCTATGAAAAAAACCTATATCACTATTTTATTTCTTATCACTTATAACGATACAAATATAATCACTCAATTAGTTAACTTCCTTGAATGATCGTTAAGTATTGTTAAGACTTTCAGCAATGGTTTTATAATAAAGTAGCGTGAAACGACCCTTAGAAAATCTTTCTCACATAACGGAATTCCAAGTACCTGTTATTTGAAAGTTCTCACTATATTTGGGGGGAGGCTATGGAGTGAACAAAAGCAAATGAGGTTCCTTTTATTTACATAAATAACTCTATAGGGCAGCCAGAAATCAGGCCTTCAACAAAAGATTTTATAATTCGATTAAATATAACTATGTTTACACATAATACCTTTATAACAAACTAACATCAATAATCAATAAAATTATCACTCTTATGACAAAGTACGTTTATTCGTTTGGAAATGGTTCAGCCGAGGGAAAAGCTGACATGAAAAATTTGCTTGGTGGTAAAGGGGCCAACCTGGCAGAAATGAACCTTATTGGCGTTCCTGTTCCTCCCGGCTTCACAATTACTACGGAAGTTTGTACCGTTTACAACCAACAAGGTAAAGCTGCGGCAGTTAATTTAATTAAAGCTGAAGTTGAAAAAGCTGTTTCTTCAATTGAAAGTTTAACCGGGACTAAATTCGGTGATAAAGATAACCCCAGCTTGTTATCTGTGCGTTCAGGAGCAAGGGTTTCGATGCCCGGAATGATGGATACTGTTTTAAACCTGGGTTTAAATGATGTGGCAGTTCAGGGAATTGCCAAAAAATCGAGAAATGCACGTTTTGCCTGGGATTCATACCGCCGGTTTGTTCAAATGTACGGCGATGTGGTGTTGGGCATGAAACCTGACAACAAAGAGGATATTGATCCTTTCGAAGAAATAATGGAGCATCTGAAAGATGAAAAAGGAATCACCCTTGATGCTGACTTCACTCCTGAAGATCTTCAAATTCTGGTTAGACGCTTCAAGGAAGCTGTACTGCGCAAAACAGGCAAAAGCTTCCCCGACGATCCATGGGAACAACTATGGGGCGCTGTTAGCGCCGTTTTTGATAGCTGGATGACTCCAAGGGCTATTTACTACCGTAAGCTTAACAATTATCCTGAAGAGTGGGGAACCGCAGTTACTGTTCAATCAATGGTATTCGGAAATATGGGTCTTAAATCGGCAACTGGTGTGGCCTTTTCACGCGATGCAGGAACCGGGGAAGATGTATTCAACGGCGAATATCTGATCAATGCCCAAGGTGAAGATGTGGTGGCCGGTACACGTACCCCCCAGCAAATTACCCTCGAAGGAAGCAAACGTTGGGCGGTATTGGCAGGTGTTTCAGAAGAACAACGCGCCAGCAATTACCCTTCACTTGAAGAAACGATGTCTACCCTTTTTCACGAGTTAAACGATGTTCAGCAAAAGCTTGAAGATCATTATCGTGATATGCAGGATATTGAATTTACCATTCAGGAAGGTAAATTGTGGATGTTACAAACCCGTAACGGGAAACGTACTGGCGCGGCAATGGTAAAAATTGCCGTTGACATGCTTGAACAAGGGATTATTGATGAACAATCAGCATTGAAACGCATTGATGCCAATAAGCTGGATGAATTATTACATCCAATTTTTGATACAGAAGCTTTGAAAAGTGCTATTGTATTGGCACAAGGGCTGCCTGCTTCGCCAGGAGCTGCCACCGGACAGATTGTATTCTTTGCCGATGAGGCAATGAAATTTGAAAAATCACTGTTGGTTCGTATCGAAACCTCTCCTGAAGACTTGGAAGGAATGAACATTGCCCAGGGAATTTTAACTGCCCGTGGAGGGATGACGTCACATGCCGCGGTGGTAGCCCGTGGAATGGGAAAATGCTGTGTATCGGGCGCCGGATCCATTAAGATTGATTACAAAGCCCGGACAATGACCATGGGTGGCAAATCGTTCATGGAGGGTGATTGGATTTCACTTAATGGCTCAACGGGTGAAGTGTACGAAGGAAAAGTACAGACCATGAATCCTGGAGTGGGTGGCGACTTTGGTAAAGTGATGAAAATTGCTGATCATTTTTCCCGTATGAATGTGCGGACCAATGCAGATACTCCCAATGATGCACGTGTAGCACGCGACTTTGGAGCTCAGGGAATCGGTCTATGCCGAACAGAACACATGTTCTTTGAAGGTGAAAGAATCAAAGCCATGCGTGAAATGATTCTATCGTCAGATACCATCGGCCGTGAAAGAGCACTGACCAAATTATTACCTTATCAACGCTCTGATTTTGAAGGCATTTTTGAAGCAATGGAAGGTTTCGGCGTAACAGTTCGTTTGCTCGATCCTCCATTGCATGAATTTGTGCCTCATCAACAGGCTACTCAAAAAGAATTGGCCCTTGAAATGGGTATTTCCCTTGATATGGTTAAGAGTAAAATTGCAGACCTTGAAGAGTTCAACCCAATGTTGGGTCACCGTGGCTGTCGTTTAGGAATTACTTATCCTGAGATTACTGCCATGCAGGCCAGGGCAATTCTTGAAGCTGCCCTCAACCTGAAAGCAAAAGGAATTGATGCCCGTCCTGAGATCATGGTTCCACTGGTTGGAACTGTTGCAGAACTTAGAAACCAGGCAAAAATTATTCATCAGACAGCGGAAACAGTTTTTGCTGAAAAAGGTGACCGCATCGACTATTTAGTAGGAACCATGATTGAAATTCCACGTGCTGCCTTAACGGCTGACCACATTGCTGCGGAAGCTGATTTCTTTTCATTTGGAACCAATGACCTGACCCAGATGACTTTGGGTTACTCACGCGATGATGCTGGTAAATTCCTGCCCGATTACTTATCAAAAGGCATCCTTAAACAAGATCCATTCCAGGTAATTGACCAAAATGGCGTAGGCCAGCTAATTGAAATGGGCGTAACAAAAGGACGTTCGGTAAAACCAACTTTAAAAGTAGGAATTTGTGGTGAACATGGTGGCGAACCAAGTTCTATTGAGTTCTGCGATAAGTTAGGCCTGAACTACGTAAGTTGTTCACCTTTCCGCGTACCAATTGCCCGCGTTGCTGCTGCCCAGGCAAACCTGAAACATAGAAAATAACAGATCCCAGATTGCTGACTTGCAGCAAATCATTGATATTGAAAAGAGAATAATCCAAATGGGTTATTCTCTTTTGTTTTAGCGTAATATCCAAATATTGATTTTGATTTCCAAAGATTTAACTTCTTAAACTACCAATAATCAATTACTTTTTCAAGAACAATTCCACAATTACTCTTCCCTGTTTTGGTTAAATCCTTACACAGTATATCAAAATATAAATCCGTTTTTTCATACTTCCTGAATTCCATTGATGTAAATTATTGTACTATTTCTTTTATATTACAGAATTAAATTTGTAATATTACAGATATGAACTTCCCATTCTCTATGGGAATACAAAACTGAAATAGCTGCTTTCCCTATTTTACTCTTTGGATCAGACCAAGGTTAAACAAAACAATTAAGATCATTTTTATTCCCAGGCCGTCCACTATACCTCTTGAAAGGGCTCTTATCTAAAGCTATGTTCAGCTTATATAGAAACTTATGATAATAAGTATATAATAAGTAGATAATAAGAAGCTAATAAGTACATTGTAAGTATTTGAACTTATAAGCTGCTTATTTATTACTAAATATCTACTTATTATACTAAGTTTTAGTAATTGCTTTTAATAGAATCGGATAATACCCGTATTCAGCTTAATGCTTTCAGAAATGTAAAAAGGAAGGCTGTTTGGAAAGATGGATCATAAAACAAATACCCGTGATCAATAGCCACTAAGATTGATCCGAAGTGAAGATAAAGGCTAATCAATGGCAGGATCAGCAAAATAAACCATCCTGTCAGGAAGTTTCTTTTCGAAGAAAAAAATTCTAAAGATCAGGTGATGAAGATATTCATAATTTCTGAAAGTACTATAAATATTTCATCCTATTCATTCATTAATTAAAATTGAATAATCCTTACAGATTTTCTACATTGAACTGAAATTCAATTATACAACTACTACCATTAAAAAATTTCTACCGCTTCGACCGGGCAAACCTGCCTGCAGGCATCGCATTTAATACATAGATCAGTGATAACTTCATGTTTTTCATGTGGCTTGAATAAAATGGCATCGGTCGGACATTTCTGCGCACATTTGGTGCATCCGATGCACAAATCGTTGATCTGGTATTTGATCAGACTTTGACATTTGCCTGAGGGACATTTGCCGTTGATGTGAGCAATATATTCATCGCGGAAATATTTTAATGTGGATAAAATAGGATTCGGTGCCGATTTTCCCAATCCACACAAGCTTCCTTTTTTTGTCCAGCTGGCAAGGTATTCCAATTCGTCTAAATCTTTCAAAGCACCTTTGCCAGTGGTAATTTTCGTCAATATGTCGAGCATTCGTTTGGTTCCGATGCGGCAGAAGGTACATTTTCCGCAGGATTCATTCTGTGTAAACGACAAGAAATAGCGTGCAATATCGACCATGCAATCATCTTCATCCAAAACAACCAGGCCACCTGAACCCATCATGGCTCCTACTCCCAGAAGAGATTCATAGTCGATGGGCGTATCATATAATTGAGCAGGAACACAACCACCGGAAGGTCCGCCAATCTGAACGGCCTTGAATTTTTTACCATTCTGGACTCCACCTCCAATTTCTTCAATAATTTGACGAACAGTAATTCCCATGGGCACTTCAATCAGTCCGCCACGGTTTATTTTACCGGCCAAAGCAAAAACCTTGGTTCCTTTGCTGGTATTGCTACCTATTGAAGAAAATTTGGCAGCCCCTTCACGAATGATGTATGGAACCTGTGCAAATGTTTCTGTATTGTTGATGAGAGTAGGCTTTTTCCATAATCCACTGGTAGCAGGAAAAGGAGGACGGATGCGTGGAAAACCACGTTCGCCTTCTATGGAAGCCATCAATGCAGACTCTTCGCCACATACAAATGCTCCGGCACCTTCATAAATATCAACGTCGAATGAAAAGCCTGAACCCATTATATTATCCCCTATCAAGTTCTGTTCCCGACAATAAACGAGCGCCTGACGAATACGCCTCACTGCCAGCGGATATTCAGCCCTGATGTAAAAGTAGCCGTGTGTTGCACCAACAGCTTTGGCCCCGATCACCATTCCTTCAATCACCCTGTAAGGATAAGATTCGAGCAACATCCGGTCCATAAAAGCACCCGGATCGCCTTCATCGCCATTCACAATTAGGTATTTCACATCCGACTGGTTGCCTGCTACCATGCCCCATTTTACACCCGTAGGAAAACCGGCTCCACCCCTACCCCGTAAACCGCTGTCCTTAATGGTTTGAATAATAGTTTCCGGAGACAAGTTGAACAAAACGTTTTTCATGGCGGTAAAACCTTCATGAGCCTTGTATTCTTCTATATCAAGCGGATTGATAATACCTCGGTATTGGGTTGCAATAGGGATTTGCTTATCCAGGAAATCAGATACCTGTTTCTCGCGGGCATCAATTGAATATTGTTTTACGCCCTCCCATACAGTATCAGTCTGAACACCTTCAAAGAACTTATAAACGCTGCTTTTCAGCATTCCAAAAGTACTTTGAGGTTTAAAATGATGGGCAATAATACCTTGAATTTCTTCGGGTTTCACCTTTGCATACAGTGTAGGTTTCCCATTGTAGGGGATCACCTCCACCAATGGAACCTGATGGCACATGCCTACACAACCCACATTTTTCAGGCTGATGTGGATGCCTGTATCAGCAATTGTATCTTCCACCGCTTTCTTAACTTCCTCACTTCCGGAAGCCACACAACACGAACCAAGGCCAATACGTATTTCACCCTGAATTTCGGATCCGTCAACATTGCGGAACAGTCCTTTTTTAGCTCCTGATATTCCAGCTTGTCTTTCAAAATCAGCAACCACATTCTTAACCATATCCGATGCAACATGGCCATAAGTAATTTCGTCGATCTGAACTACCGGAGCAAGTGTACAACATCCAAGACAAGATACTTTTTCGATCGTATATTTCCGTGAAGCATCTGTTTCTTCCTGTCCTGTCAGGTTAAAATGACGACGCAAGGCATCGTAAACCTGACCGGCACCTTTCACATGACAAGCTGTTCCAACACACACTTTGATGATGTGTTCGCCCACGGGGTGCATTCTGAATTGCGAATAAAAAGAAGCCACCCCGACAATCTGTTCAGGAGTAATATCCGTTTTTGTGCAAACGTATTTTAGTGCTTCCTCCGGAAGATAATTGAATGTATTTTGTATCGACTGTAAAATCGGAATGACCGACTTAGCCTCTCTACCCTTTTGTTCGATGATCTGATCAACAGTCTGTTGTATATTATTTTTTTCGTTCACCTTGTAATCTCCAATTTATTTCGTTCCCAGACAATACAATTGATTCATACCGCGCAAATATACCCGGCCATCAGCAAATACAGGCGAGCAAACTGCTTTTTCGCCCAACTCTGCTGTACCGATCAATTGATATTCTTTGGTTGATTTTACAATATGTGTTTTGCCCGACATGTCAGTGATATATATCTTTCCATCAGCATAAACAGGTGAAGAATAAAAGGCATCACCATATTCCTGACTCCAGTGCTTTGTACCGGTTTTGGCATCGAAGCAGGCAAATACACCGTATGTTGTTGCAATATAGAGTAACCCATTTACAGCCAGCGGACTAGAAACTTCAGGTAAAAACTCATCTGATTCCCAGGCAATTTCAGGTGTACCACCTATTTTTATTCCAACTAATTTAGCATATTCGTTGGCTGCAAACACCATGCCGTCATCATATCCGGCCGATGGGCCAACTTCACCTGAAAGGCAAGCTATTGACCAAAGTTCTTTTCCGGTTTCAGGATTATAGGCATTCACATTCGGATTGGTGGTCAGTATCAACTCCATGCGGCTTCCTGTATTGACCAGCACTGGCGATGACCATGATATTTTTGTGCTGCGGGCAGTTTCCCATGCGGGTTCTCCTGAAGTGGTGTTCAGTGCTATCAACTTTCCAGACTTGTTGGTATCGTATTGAATAAGCAATTTATCCTTATAGATGATTAGTGAAGAAGAATGTCCGTAATGGTTATCAGGAATGCCCAGATTGCGCGCCCATAAACGTTTACCGCTCATATCGAGTGCAATAACGTCACCTGTTGCGAAAATGGCAAATACAGCCCTACCATTGGTGGCCATGGTTGAAGCGGCCAAACCGGTATCTGCAGTTACCTTAGGCATCTTGGAAGGAGAACTCTGGATTTTATCGGCACTGGCTTCCCAGAGTAATTTCCCAGAGTTTTTATCATAGGAATATATCATTCGTACCTGAGCATCGGCACCGGTAACAAACAATTGAGTACCCCATATAATAGGAGAACTGAACCCTGCTTTTGGCACTTTGACTTTCCAGACAACGTTTTTACCACCGGCACCATTCCAATCGGTTGGAGCATTTTTTTGTGTAGTAACACCCCTACCTTCAGCACCGCGAAAGAAAGGATAGTTCGATTTTAATTCAGCCGAGGTAGGGAAACCGACAGGTGCAGCAGCCACTGGGGTCGAAGCTGCCGGAACATCAACAGCACTCGTAGCCGGGATTTCCGTTGCAACAGTATTCTCAGCAGTAGTTGCATTATTTGCTAAAGTTGCTGAATCAGCTGGTAAGGCTATCTGTTCCTCAATAGCCTGAGCAGCCCCTTCAACAGGAGTTTCCTCATGAGCCACCAGGTTTTCATTGACCATGTATGCTTTCAGCGAATTGGAGGATAAAAATCCAGAGGTTAGAGCAATCAATATCAAGCCAGAACCAGTATAAATAACCCATTTCTGGGCTACTAAATGATCAAGTCCATTGACCTTTTCAACACTGTCAATATCGTTCAATTTCGATTTCGCGGACAAAATAAAGCGGACGGATAGGATAACTATAATTACCCCTAAAATCAAAAGGTAACTGCCTGTCCTTAGCTGCCACTGGCTTGTAAAATATGCCTTCCGGGCCATCAGGTCGAAAGCACGGATTTCGACTTTCAAGGCCTCATCACCAGCATCCTGACTCAATCGTTTTACCAGTGCCGGAATTGTTTTATTGTCGATCGGATCGTTCAGATTGGTCTGGACAAAGTTGGCAATTAGCAAAACGGCCACCATCAATGAAAATCCGGCTGCTATCCAGCCAATCCATCGTGCTACTTTAATTTTATCGTTTGTTGAAGTATTCATTATTTTTCAGAATTCAGATTAAAAAATAAAAAGATGAACGATTAAAGATGAACGATTTTAGATTTCAGATCAATGTGTCGACTATCCAGGTTTGCCTTCACGGGACAATATTCTAAACACCTTGCACAGCTTAAACAATTGGTTTTATTGGGTTCCCAATCTTCACGTTTCCTGAAGGTAGACAAACCAATCAGGCTGGTACCAATTACCAACCCCATGAAACCGCCCAGCAACCAACCTCCCAGATAAAATTTGTTCCTAATGGCATCAGCTTCCAGCACTAATTGTTCGGTGGATTCCCCGGAACTCATAAAAGTACGTACATCAATATTATCGGGATCATTTTTTACTTCAGGATATTCTACAATTTGCTCTGCCATGTAAACCGATTGGTTAAAGCGAGAGAGTGGAACATGCATCATGGAACCTGCAAATCCGCCAATGCCAATCCACAAAGGCAGAATTACAAAATAAGTCATCAGGCGATTCACATTGCTACGCCGTTTACCGGTTTCAACAACCGGTTCATCAATAGCGCCAAAGGGACAGGAGTTGGAACAAAGTTTACATTGAATACACGCTGCAGGAGTGATGGTTACGTGTTTGGATGAGAATTTCGACATCCAACCTAACAATACCCCATAGGGACAAAAGAACCGGCAATACGGACGGGCAACAAAAACACCTACTACCAAGAATAAGCCTCCTAGTATCAACATATTGAAAGGTGCATCCAATCTAAAAAACCCTACAAAGGGATCGTACCTGCAGATGATGAATTCTGATTTGGTCGCCACATACAAAGTGGCCAGTCCGAGGTACAAGTATGGAATTAAACCAAGCACTTTCTGAATCCATTTAGGCAATTCAATGGGCTTTATAGCCACAATATCCTGGATAGCTCCCAACGGACAAGCTCCACCGCAAAAGACACGCCCAAAGAAAAGGGCAAATAGTAAGGGTAGAAGAAAAAACAGCAATGCTGTGAGCGGTATGGCATAGGTTGGATCGACGATTCCAAGTATTACATTTTGGATAGCGCCAATGGAGCAAATGCACCCTTCGCGGTAGAAACCAAAATAGAGTAATGAAAAAACTGAAATCCAGAAAACGCCCTTGCGTGAACGCTTTTTCAGGACAAACCATGTCACCAAAGAAAGCACTACCAGCAATACCAAAACATCCATATATTCCAAAAATATCAGGCGTGCTGAAGGAGCAGTAGTTTGTGGATGGGTATATCCTGTATCAAATTCTGGCTTCGGAAACCGCTGCTTAGCATCGGCTGCGAAAGATTGGAATGCGCCAAAAATCAGTATTGAAATCAGTAAAAAATATCGTTTAATTTGGATCATCATTTTTAAAACCTATTCTTTTGCGTTGTTTTTGCTCTGTCTCCTGGTTATCTTTTTCCAGTAGGAAGTTTATAGCTTCATATACATCTTTAAACTGCGTATCATATTTACTTTCAAGCGTCTGCAGTTTTTCGGAAAATTCCTTGTAACTCAAAACAAATTGTTTGAGAGAGATAAACGCCCGCACAATGGCAATGCTTGTTTGCCTAGCCTTTCTACTTTTCAGTACATTGGCCAACATAGTAACTCCATGTTCGGTAAATGCAAAGGGTAGGTAAATAGTGCCCCTGTGTTTTCTTGAACTCATCACAGTTTGTGATGAGTTACTTTCCCATTCGGCTTGGGAGAGCTGAAACATGAAATCCTTAGGAAAAATATCTATATTTCGTTTTACAGCCTGATTTAATGCCCTTGTTTCAACCTCATACAATTCGGCAAGGTCAAAATCTAGCATGACCTTTTGTCCTCTTATTTCGTAGATCTTTGTTTGAATTTTTTCTATCTGCATATCTAATTATCCTTTCTTGACAATCCCTTTACCTCCGCCATCTTTGGTGAAACCACCTTTAATCAGATAAGGAGTATTGGCAGGCACGCGTTGGATTGCATCCGCAGGGCAAACCCTTGCAATGGCGCAATCGTTGCAGTTTTTGCATCTGTCGTGACGAATTTGTAAGTGCAGAGATCCATTTCCGAAAGAGGTACAGCCAGCCACACATTTGGCACAACCGATGCACAAATCTTCCTCGATCACATATTCAAAATAGGGGTCTTCAATGTATTTTCGTTTGATAGCTGCAGTTGGACATAGTTGGTTTTCGGCAGCCGTGCTCCTTGCATTGGAATCGGGCTTCAGATATCCTCCGCACAAATCGCAATACCCACATAAATCGTAGGCATGTACACATTTGACAGCCGATGGTGTCATCACACATACATCCGCACATCGTCCACACTGAACACATTTAAACGGATCAATCTGCCATACCAAATCCTTCGAAGTGGATTTCAGAAAAGAAATACCGGCCACACCGCCCAATGAAATGGCCAATGCCATCTGCATTCCGCTGCGGATAAACCGACGTCTTTCTATGCTTTTTGGCTCAATCTTACCGCTCATCTTCTTTATATTTTTTTGCCTGATCAAGTGAACAGGTGGTCAATTTCTGACATTTTC
>Ga0209724_1002100_pt1 | contig 17387 bp, 9 predicted proteins | sample grotaG_FD_184143 | JGI IMG/M metagenome (GOLD analysis project Ga0209724, IMG submission 184143) | Glacier valley bacterial and archeal communities from Borup Fiord, Nunavut, Canada, to study Microbial Dark Matter (Phase II) -... | ecosystem: Environmental > Aquatic > Freshwater > Ice > Glacier ...
GCTACCGTTACCATTCCCGCCGGTGGACGCCTGGTCTTCAACATCACCTCGAGCATTCCCACTGGCGCTCCCGCAGGCGATTACTGCGATACCGCCACCTTCACCTCGACCAACAGCGTTCCGCTGACCAGTTCGGCCAATGCTTGTGTGAACGCGGTCGCCTTCGCCGGCCTTCAGACTTCGATGGTTGACCGTCAGGACCCGGTCCGCCTCGGCTCCGATTTCCAGATGTTCACGCTGCTGTCCAACGAACAGGGATCCAACGAAATTCTGAACGGCAACAAGGTCGTCTTTGCCTTCGGTTTGCCCAGCGGCAACAGCACCGATGTTCCTGGAGTGTTCGTAGTCAAAGGGGTGAAGGTCTACTACGACCCCACTCCCACGCGCAACAACGAAGGTATCATCATTTCTGACCAGACCCATGCGAGCACCGTGCTGCTCACCGTGAACACCGACTACACCGTAGACGCGGCTACGCCCACCGGACGCCAGATTCTGACCTTCAACCGTGACCTGCCCATCGGTGCGGTCTACTATGTCGAGCACAATCTCAACGTTCCCACCAATGTGGCCGCCATTCAGTACCAGTCCAACCTAGCCTGGCAGCCCATCGGCAGAACCAGCAACCGCACTTACACCGGGTATGCTAGCCAAGCCACCACCATCTTGCCTTGAGTCGAACCGACAAATAAAACACAAATGGCCCGCATGCGGGCCATTTGTGTTTTATAAACCCGAACACAGCAACTTTTTTTGCAGCAAAGCCCAGAAATTGCCGTTATGTGCTGGGAGTACCGGAGACGAGCACGTTGACCTCGCCAATCACCCCCTCGAGTAGCCCAGAACCCGCCGCCACTCGAGGGCCATCACCCCGAACACCAGCCCCGCGTTGGCGTACTGCTCGAGCTTTTTTTGCGCTTCGAGCAGGGTTTCGTCCAGGTTCAGGCGCACCCATGGGCTGTAGCGACGGGCCACAAAGCCCAGCGCTTCGGGGTGCCACAGCGGGTCGAACTTCTTCTCGAGCGCCTCGGCGGCACTCAACGCCTCGAGCATTCCACTTTCCAGACCCTCGAGCAATTGAAAAGCGTCGGTCAGAGCGGCACGGGCTGCGTCACGCTCGAGCAGCACACCCGGTCTTCCAGCGGCGAAGGCCAGCAGTTCGGGGTCCTGGGTCCCCTCGAGCAGCTTCAGCGCCGCACTCATCTCAGTTTCCGGCACTGGGGGCACGTTCAGGCGGGTACAGCGGCTCACGATGGTGGGAATCACCTCGAGCAGGTCGCGGGTCAAAAAGATGAACAGGGCGTTGTGTGGCGGCTGTTCGACCACCTTGAGCAGCGAATTGGCCGCCTCCACGTTCAGGAATTCGGCCCCGTCTATAATCACCACCTTGCGCTTGTAATGCGGCCCAATCTCGAGCCAATCGAGCACATGAATCTCAAAGTCGTGCCCGTCGTCTCTCGAGGCGGCAATCGCTTTGATGGGAATGATGGCCCGCCGCGCCGCCTTGCCGCTGCCCGTCTCGAGCTTGGGACCCACCTCGAGCAGGTCTGGGTGCGTTTCACGCAGTAAGGCCGTACAGGAGGGGCAGATTCCGCAAGGTTTCTCTGAGGGGCTCGAGCAGTTCACCAAAGCCGCCAGCCAGTGCGCCAGTTTGTGCTTGCCCAGGCGCGGCGTACCGCCCAGCAAAAGTGCGTGACGACCCTCGAGAGAAGCGAGTTGCTCGAGGATTTGGGCGTGTCCGATGATTCCGAGTGGGTTCATGGTTGGGTTGGAGGTGATGTTTATTTTTACGTTGCACTCGAGTGGGCAAAACAGAAAAGACTCTGTAGGGGCGACTGGCAGGTCGCCCAAAAGCCAAAGCTAGAGCGGTTCAGGGCGAGCTGGCGGGCAGGCCCTTTCTAGGTGCCGTTCTGCCCAAGACACCACTCGCCCCTACAGAGTCCTTTTATTCAATTGGCCCATCAGGATAAACCTTGCTTTGAGTATTCAACATTCACGCCTCTACCACGCTTTTTTCGGTTTCCACGCCCTCGAGCGGGGCGAACAGCGCCTGCAAATCCTCGGCGGTGATTTTTGCACCGACAATAGAGTCACCCTCGAGAATGCCGCGTGCCAGGTCGGCTTTGCTTTGCTGCATCTGCAAAATACGCTCTTCCAGGCTGCCCTCGGCAATCAGTTTGTACACAAAAACCGGCTTGTCCTGCCCAATGCGGTGCGCCCGGTCGGTGGCCTGATTCTCCGCCGCCGGGTTCCACCACGGGTCGTAGTGAATGACCGTATCGGCGGCGGTGAGGTTCAGGCCCACCCCTCCAGCCTTGAGGCTGATTAAAAACACATGGTTGGTGCCGCGCTGAAAAGCTTCAATCTGCGCGGGGCGGTCTTTGGTTTCTCCGGTGAGCTTGCTGTACGGGATGTCCGATTCTTTGAGCGTTTCCTCGAGCAGGCCGAGTAAGGTGGCAAATTGCGAGAAAATTAGTACCCTGCGCCCTGCCTCGACCATCTCGGGTAGGGTTTCGCGCAACCACTCGAGCTTGGCCGAGGTCTGCACCTTGCGGGCCTCGGTGAGCTTGACCAGACGCGGGTCGCAGCACACCTGACGCAGTTTGAGCAGCGCGTCGAGCACCATGATGTGGCTGCGCTCGAGGCCCTTTTTCGAAATCTCTTCACGCACCCGTTCGCTCAAACTCACCCGCAGGGTTTCGTAGAGGTCGCGCTGCGGCCCCTCGAGTTCGAGTTTGACCACCATCTCGGTTTTGGGCGGCAGCTCGGTGGCGACCTCCTGCTTGCGGCGGCGCAACAAAAACGGGCGCACCCTTGCAGCCAGGGCGGCGCGGCGGTCCACATCTCCAGCCTTTTCGATGGGGTTACGGTAGAGCTTGCGAAAGCGCTCGGCGTCGCCCAGAAACCCCGGCATCAGAAAGTGAAACAGCGACCAGAGTTCGCCTAAGTGGTTCTCCAAGGGCGTTCCGGTCAGGCACAGTCGGTGCCGCGCTTTGAGGCTCGAGATGGCCTGCGCGGTGCTCGAGCGCGAGTTTTTGACGTTCTGGGCCTCGTCCAGAATCAGATAGTGGAACTCGAACTTCTCGAGCGAGGTCAGGTCGCGCAGGGCCAGCGGGTAGGTGGTGAACACGACATCGTACTGGCTCAGTTTAGCGAAGTCAGCGGCGCGTTCCTTGCCGTGTAGCACCAGGGTTTTCAGGTTGGGCGTGAATTTTTCGGCCTCGGCTTGCCAGTTGCTCATCAGGCTGGTCGGCGCGACCACCAGCGAAGGCCCCTTGGCGCGCCCGGACTCCTTCTCGAGCTGGAGGTGGGCCAGCGCTTGCAGGGTCTTGCCCAGGCCCATGTCGTCGGCCAGGATGCCGCCCAGGTTGTTCTCGCGCAAAAAGCCCAGCCAGGACAGGCCCTCGAGCTGGTAGGGCCTGAGTTCGGCCTTCAGCTTTTTCGAGGGTTTGACCACTGTAATACCCTTGAACTCGCGCAGATTGCGGCCCAGCTCGAGCAGCTTCTCGCCGCCCCACCAGCGCAGTTCCATCCCCGCCTCGAGCTGAGCCAGCCTGACCGCGTCCAGACGGTTGAGCCGCAGTTTGGTCTCGCCGCGCTGCTGACCGTAGAGTTCGACCAACACGCCCAGCAGTGGCCGCAGGCGGTCGAGGGGCAGGGCCAGCAGTTTACCGCCGCTCAAGGGCACGAAAATCTGCTCGTCGTCGCGCATCTCGTTTAAAGTTTCCGGTGAGAGGGTTCGTAGCGTGTCAGCCAGCAACGGCAGCAGGTTGACTTTTTCACCGTTCACCATCACGCCCAGCTCGAGGCCGAACCAGTCATATTCGCTCTGCTCGATGCCGCCCCACCACGAGTCCGGGGTGCTGACGTTGAAACGGAAGCTATCGTCGAGTTCCACGTCCCAGCCCGCTTCACGCAGCGTGGGCAGGCTGTGGGCCACAAATTTTAGCCACGCCTGCCGCTGGGCCTCGCCGCCCGACTCGCTGAGGGTCCAGTGACCCTGGCGCGCCGGGGGCACGTAGACGTTGCGGTACACCTTGGGCACCGGGCGCAGACCCAGGCTCTCGAGCAGGGCGATAGCCTTCTTTTCGGCACCCAAGTCGCGCTCGAGCCGGAAAAGCACCCCACCTTTGTACTGACTGGGAGCCATCCCCGCCGCCGATTGCACCTTCTGACCGTCGTAGCTCAGCGTCACCTCGGCGCTGTCTAAAAAGTCCTCCTGACCCGCGCTGCCGTGGTTGCCATAGCTGCCATAGTTCCCGCTGCTGTAGCTGCCATAGCTCGAGTGGGGCCGCTGAACTTCGCTGTAGAACACGATTTTGCGCTCGAGGGTGCCTTTTTTGCGCTGGGTTCGGACCACCGTGGGAACGGGGAACTTGAAATCCGCATTCTGCTCGAGTTGCTCTAAAGCGCGGGCCAATCCCTCGGAGGCCCCTGGAGCCACCGGGGGACACTGCCACAGGGCGCGCAGCAGCGCCGGGGCCAGCTCGGTGTGAACGGGTCCGGCGCTCGAGTGGGTGGGGTCCACGTACCAGGCCGGGGTGAGCGGCAGGGCCACACACGCCTGCTCGAGGGCCTTATCAACGCTCAACTTGTCCACGTTTAAAAGGTCAAAGCTCAAAACAGGGCGCTGCACCCCCAGCGCGTCGCTGTGCCAGCCCGGAGCGGCGCTTTGGGAAGGACCCTTTGTCAAAACATCGCCCTCGAGCGTGTTCCAGTGCAGGCGTTCGCTCTCGAGCAACTTGCCAAGCAGTTCCTGGGTCAGTCCAGCGTCGGTCAGCTCGAGGGTACCGTCATAAGAGCCTGCGCCCTGAACGGCGCTTATCAGCCGCAGCACCTCGAAATCCTGTTGCGCGTAAATCGGCAGGCTCTCTAGATTGCGCGGCAGCGGATACGGTTTGAGACCCCCCAGCGAACCGTCTTGCAACCTTCGTGCGCTCGAGATTCGCAGCGTGAGCCGGGTCGGTTGGTGCGGCGAAACTTTGAGGCCCAGTACAAAGTGCAGCTCAGAGCCGTTTCTCGAGCTTTTGCTCAGGTTCTCCAGGGTTTTTTCGGCGTTCTCGAGCCAGCTTTGCAGCGCCGCAGGCAGCTCGATGGGCGTGAACGGCGCAGTAGAAATGGCAGGGAGCACGGGCGAGGGGGTCTGGGGCGCTCGAGCGGTCAGGGGAGCGGATATGGATGGTGGGGAGGACGGGAGGGAAATCGGCGGGGGGGCCACCTCTTTGGGCGTCGGAGTTGCTTTTTCGGGCGCGGTCTCCGGCTTGCCCTGACGGTCTACCAGCTCGAGCATCAGCGCCAGAACGTGCTTGCAGTCAAAGCCCACCGGACACGAGCACACGCCTTCGATTTTGAGCGCCCGACCCACCCGGCTCACCCGCATCACCTGTTCGTAGACCTCACCGTGCGAACCCCGCACCCGCCCAGACGCCCTCGAGCCGTCCTCGGAAGCGCTGAGCGCCTTTATTTTGCCTGCTCTGCGAATACTCTGCGCCTTGCTGAGTTCGGAGGCGGTGAATTGTGCGACGAGTTCGGCGCGGGTAAAAAGCAACATCCGCCTAGTCTAGCGCCGATGAAGATTTGAAAATGGAAATGGCGGGGATAGGGGATAGGTTTTGGGTTACAGGTTACGGGTTGCAGGTTACGGGTTTTGCGCCTCCGGCGGGTCGTTGGTTTTTGGTTTTTGGTCGGTTTGATTTAGGGCGCTCGAGTACAAACTAACCAATGACCAAGAACTAAAAACCCGCGTCCTGGCCCGATAGGTGCCGTTCAGGACAAGACAGCCGGAGGCGCTCTTTTCTCGTTACAACACTCACTGCCCGATGGTGAGGCGCAGCGCCGAAAGTTCGTCTAGACCGGCTTTGCGAATGGCCCTGGCGGTCTCCTCCAAATCGTACTGGACCCGGTGAACCTCGAAGGCCATGCTTTCGTCGTCGTAAATTCCATAAGACGCTCGGGGGTCGCCGTCTCTGGGTTGGCCCACCGAGCCGGGATTGACAATCCAGCGCTGCTCGGGCTTGATTTCAAGTGCGACCTCGGACCCCTCGAGTTCGGTCATGCCCACCCACTCGCCGGTGGGCGCAGGCGTGCTCGAGTAGGCCACAGGCAGATGGGTGTGCCCCACAAAGCAGAGTTGACCGCTCCACAGCGAAAATTCTTCGCGTGCCACCGCCAGCGAATCCACGTAAGTCACCCCGCTTCGAGGGCTGCCGTGGCTGCACAAAAAAGCGCTGTGCCGTCCGGTGCGGTACTCGCGCTGAGCAGGCCAGTGGGCCACCCAGCTCAAATCGTCATCGCCAAGCTGTTCTACCTGCCACATCAGGGTCCGCACGATGCTTTCGCGCATATTCGAGGTGCGGCGTCCCCCCAGCAGACCGAGTAGTGCAGTGTCGTGGTTACCCAGGATGCACTCGGCCTCGATGGAGCGCAAGCGGGCGAGCACCTGAACCGGAAAAGGACCGTAACCCAGCGCGTCGCCCAGAGAAATCACCCGGTCTACGTTGTGTCCGAATGCGTGCCACAGCACCGCCTCGAGCGCAGGAGAGTTGGCGTGAATGTCGGAGAGCAGCAGGTAACGCACGGCCTTTATGGTAGCAGAAGAGGGTAAATATTAGACAGGGTTGACGAAAAGCGAGTAGAGGGCAGGGGTGATGGGGTGTGAGTGCGGGATTTTGCAGAAAAAGTCGCTGGAAGCGCCGTAAATCGTGCTCGAGCAGAAGAGGGATTCTCGAGTCAAAGTGACTCAGAGCCATTAAACAGGATTTGACCGCTGGTCAGGGGAGATTTTGGTCGCGCTCGAGCCTGCCCAGATGCGGGACTGCATAAACTTTTCATCCTCCATCAGCCGAAAACGTGACACAATAGACCCATGTTGGAAATGCTGAAAGCCGCTGGGCCGCTGTTCTGGGTGCTCATCGCCCTGTCTATTTACGTGGTTTACCTGTTCATCTTGCGTTTTCAGATGCTGCACAAAGCCAGTGGCGACCCCACCCTGATGCTCACTCGAGTGAACGCCGCGCTGATGCAACAAGACCTCAGCGGCGCGCAGCAGGAGGCCCGCCGCGCCCGCACCCCCGCTGCCAACGTGCTACGCGCGGGTTTAGACCGGGCCGGAACCGGAACCGACGCCGCCATCGCTGCGATGCAAGACGCGCAGCTCGTCGAGGATAGCCGCCTGTTTTCCGGCTTAAATACTCTAGGTACCTTGGCCCAGATTGCGCCCTTGCTGGGCCTATTAGGTACGGTCATCGGCATGATTCGCTCGTTTATCGTGTTCGCCAACACCGCCGCGCCCACCCCGAGTCAACTGGCGGCGGGCATCAGTGAAGCCTTGGTTAACACCGGAGGCGGCCTGGTGGTGGCTATCTTGGCCTACGTGTTCCGAAGCATTTTGCGGGCCAAGGCCGACGGTATCGCGCTGCACGCGGACCGGGTGCGCGAGTCGCTGCCCGCGTGGCTGCTCGAGGCCAATTTACGCAACAGGGGACAGCTCAGCGGCGCGCCCATCGGGCTGTACGACCCCAGGGCCACCCTCGAGCCGCAGGAAGTCACCGCATGAACTCGGCTAGCCGCTTCCGCTCGAGAGGACGAAACCGCGACCTAGAGACCGTGACCTTCGACTTTGCGCCGATGGTGGACGTGGTGTTGCTCTTGGTCATCTTCTTTATGCTGGCCTCGAATTTGGTAGGTCAGAGCCGCGCCCTGCCCATCGATTTGCCGAGTGCGAGTAAGGTGCAGCGCATACCCCCCAACATTCCCACGGTGAGTGTGGACAAAAAAGGGGTGATTTCGCTCGAGGGCGTCAAACAAGTTAGTTTATTCGCGCTCGAGAACAAGCTGCGCGCCCTGACCCAGAAAAGCGGCGGCCTGGTGAGCTTACAGGCGGACCGCTCGGGCAACTATGGCCGGGTGGTGGCGGTGATGGACACCATCAAGAAAGCGGGTGGACTGCGCTTGGCGATTGCCACGAAGTAAGCAGCAAGCCTTGCGCCTCCGGCGGGTTTTTGGTTCTTGGTCATTGGTTAGTTTGTACTCGAGTGCCCGAAATCAAACCGACCAAAAACCAACTACTAACGACCCGCGAGCAGGCCCCACGGGGTGCCGTTCTGCTCAAGACAGCCGGAGGCGAATTCCTTCACTCTCGAGCACCACCCCACACGAGGATTTCCCCCTATGACTGCACTGATGCCCCTGCCCAAGCGCGTTCCGTTCTGGCTCTCCCCTGAGCGCCGCCGCTCGGCTTTGCTGACCGTGGCGCTGCACCTCGCGGCGGGGCTAGGGTTGATGCTCATTCCCGAAGAAAAAATTGTCAACCTGGAACCGGGTTCTTTTACACCCACGGGTGCGGCGGACGCCCCGCTCGAGGTCATCTCGATAGATTTAAACGCACCGCTGCCCACCGCGCCTATTACCCGCCTGAGCCAAACCAACTCGAGCCAAGCCAACTCGAGCCTGCCCAATCCGCTGAGCCGCCCTAGTACTAGCCCAGTGCCGCAAGCGCGCACAGCTCAGACCCGAGTCAATCCCAAAAAGACGGTGGTGGCCCAGGCCAATCCAACTCAAGCGGCGAGAACCGCGCCCACCCCGCCACAGGAAGCGCCGCTGAGCGTGCAGCAAACAGCAGCGGCTCCCGCCCAACAGCCCGCTAAGCAAATAACGCCCACCGTTTCCGGGCCACCCTCGAGCCTGCGAGTAACGCCTGTGCCGCTGGTTCCGGGACGGCCCATCACCATCGCTCCGGCTGCGCCCAGCGCTCCGCCTCGGGTGGACTCGAGCACGCCGCTGCCGACTATTCGTCCGCCGGGGTCCGACCTCAGCCGGGTGATTCCTGCGCCTACCCTGCCCAGCACCGCTAGCCCCACAACTACCACACCCAAAACGCCCGCCTCGAGCGTGGAAACCGCCCGTGCGGGTGGGGCCGGAACCAACTCGAGCGCGCCCACACCTGTACTCGAGGGGGCCAGACCCAGCACAGCGACCTCGAAGACGCCCTCTCCTGGTATAGAGGGTGCGCCCGCACGGGACGCCAGCACCACGGCCTCGAGTACCACGACCTCGAGCGCAGAGAGTGGCAGCGCCGCCCGAATTCCCTTCAACCGCTCGAGTACCGAAGAATCTCGCGTGACCGGCTCGAGCAGCGCCGCCACCGCCGAGGAGAGCCGTCCCTTGTTCTCGTTTCCCCGCTTGCCCTCGCAGTCCGAATCGCGGACCGGGCAGGGTCAGACCTCCACTGCGGGTGGGGCCGAGGGCGGAAACCTGAGCCGCACCGGAACAAACGCACAGGCCGAGGAAGCCAGAGGCGGCGGCGTGGGTGGGGCCTCGAGCGCCGAGGCCGCCAGCAGTGGGGTCCGCAACACCAGCACCCCTGGCAGCGAGGCGCGAACCAATCCCAATTCTAGTGAGACTAAAACTGCTGCTGAGGGCACTCGTGTGGGCCTGGACACCCTGGGACGCCCCACCGAGAGCGGCGAGGTGAGAGCGGGGGGCCAGAGCGCGGGCGCGCGCGGCGGCGAATCTGAGAGCGGCAGACCCGGAAACGGCTCGAGCGCGGCGGCAGGTAGTGAAAGTGCAGCGGCCCGAACGGCAGCGGGAGGACCCTCCTCGAGCGGGGGTGAAACCGCTGGGGTGCGGGGTGCAGGAACGCCAGCAGCGGGCAGTGAGAGTTCGGGCGAGCGCGGAAAGGCAGGCTCGAGCGCGGCGGGCAGTACAGCGGCGGGCAGCTCGACAGCAGGTGAAACAGCTCGAGGGGGTTCTGGCAGTGCAGGCAGCGCCAGTGCGGGCCAGGGCGAGGCTGGGCGCGGAACTGGCTCGAGTGGAACTGGCACAGCCAGCGGCAGCGCCGGAGGCGAGAGCGCTCGAGGGGCGGGTGGAAACGGTGCGGGAACTGGAACAGGCTCGAGCGCCGGGGACGGCAGCGCCGAGGCGGGACGGGGCACTGGAGCCGCTGGAGCAGGGTCCGGTGCAGGCGAGGCAGGCCGTGGAGCCGGAGCCACTGGGGGACAGGGTTCGGGCGGCGCGGGTTCGTCGGGTTCGGGCAGCGGTGCAGGCGAGGCCGGACGTGGCACGGGTGCGGGGTCCTCGAGCGGGTCGGGAACCGGAACGGGTGAGGCTGCCAGAGGCAGTGGCCCCGCAGAAGCAGGCGCGGCGGGTGCAGGTGGAACCGCCGAAGCAGGGCGCGGCACGGGAAGCGGCACCCAGGCCGGAACCGAGGCGGCGGGTGGCTCGAGGGCAGCAGGCACAGGGCCAGCAGGTGGCTCGAGCGAGGCAGGCGGTGGCACTGAAGCCGGACGCGCTGGGGCGGGTTTGACCACTAGCACGGGCGAAGCGGGGCGTGCCAAAGGTCTGGGCAGCGACGACGGCGGCACTCGAGCTTGTTTCGTCATTGTCAACGTGCAGGGCCTGAGTCACCGCATGGTGTCCAGCATGTCTCCAGCCATCTTCAACGAGAGCGGTACCCAAATCTGGCCGGACCGCTCGGCGGTGCAGGGCGTGGACTCGAGCCTGGTGAACGACGCCGGAATCGCCAGCTTTTACTCGAGCCGCAGTCAGCTCAAACTCGAGGCCCAGGCCAAGGTTTCGGAATTCAACGCCTCAGATGTACTCAAGGCGGGGCCTAAAGCCTTTGTATACGAGTATGTGCAGGTTCCCGACGCGATTGGCAAACAGATTCTGGCCGCAGCTCGAGGATGTCGGATGAATTTTATTCGCTGAACAGGGTTTCAACCTGAGCGGAGATTTAAAGGTAGGGGCGAGTGGCAGCTCGCCCAAGTGCATCAGGGCGAGCTGCCACTCGCCCCTACCCGTAAAATTCTTGTTCTCCGCGCTCGAGTACAGTCATTCTTAAACCCACCTGAACTCGAGCAGATTGTCCCGCATTCCCATGCTCACCTCGCCGCGCTCGAGCAGTTCGACCAGATGGGCGCTCACCGCGCTGCGATTGAGCAGCAAGCCTGTGGCGTTTTTCAGCTCGAGACCCAGGGCGTTGCAGACCTGCTGGGTGATAATATCTATCGAAGCAGGCGTCTGGCAGGCGTTTTTCACCGCTCGAGTTGTACTTTCCAGGCACTCGAGATTCTTCTCCACCAAACTCCTCAAATCGCTCAAAGGGTCGCCGTGGCCGCACAGCACGAGTTCGATGCCCTCGAGTTCGGCCAGTTTTGCTGCGCTTTCCTTTTGCAGGCGGCTGTCCATGCAAAAGCTCATCGGGTGCTTGAGCAGCACTTCGGGGCCGAAAAGCGCGTCTGTGGCGTACAGAAAGCTTCCTACACGCACCGCGTACATCAGCGCGGCGTGTCCAGCCACCTCTAGCAGTTCCAGCGTGACCCCGGCGATTTTGCACAGCCCCGGCTCTGGCGCAAGGCGGGCGTTGCTGGCGCGGGCCATCAGAAATTTGTTTTGCAGCTCTTGGGGCGGACGCGCTCCGTAAAGGCCCATCGGCTCGAGGATGGGATAGCGCAAAACCGCTTCCTCGAGCGGCGGCGCAAAGACCTTGAGTTCGGGAAATTTGGCCTCAATCACCGCGTTGCCGCCGTAGTGGTCGGCGTGGCTGTGGGTGTTCATAATCGCACGGGGCGTCAGATTCTTCTTCTCGAGGGCCTTGAGCAACTTTTTACCCGCGTCCGCATCTAAACCCGTGTCTATGAGCAGCGCGCCGCCGCTGCCGTCCTCGAGTATGACGCTGTTCACGCCACCGGGAAGATAGTGAATTCCGCCTGCCAGGGTGATGAGTTCGTTTGCCATGCGCTCGAGTTTATAGCGTTTCCCATAAAGCTGTAGTGGTTTTCTACAGCTTTATGGGAAACGGAGCGAATGGAAAAAACCAGCAGTTCTCACGGTAATGGAAGCTTTGAAGAGCAGCGGAAAAGCTGAAATGATAGTGGGAACTGCTGTAGCCCAGAGTGCACCTTCACGGGGACCGCGTGAAGTACGTCGGTACTTGGGTAACGCTCGAGCGCCAGATTAAGCTAACCTCAGCTCGAGAAGATTTTGAGGTCTCGACATCTGCTTTTACTTTTGAACTCGAGGCTCCCATGCACCTTTTAAAACGTTTGATATTCCCTCTCTTTCTGCTCGGCTCGAGCGCGCTAGCTCAAATTCAGGACGCGACTTTTCGGCCCCAGGTGGCGCTGGTACTCGGCGGCGGTGGGGCCAAAGGGGCGGCTTACATCGGGGTACTGCGGGCGCTCGAGGAGGCCCGAATTCCCATTGATTTCATCGTGGGCAACTCGGCGGGGTCCATCGCAGGCGGCTTTTACGCAGCGGGCCTCACCCCGGACAGCATGGAGGGCATCTATAAGAGTCTCCAGCCCGAGGAAAGTGGGCGGCTGGTGTTCCCACTGCGCGGCGGTCTGCTCGAGGTGGACGGCTTCGAGGCGTTGCTCGAGGGGATTCTCCAGGGTAAAAGGGTGATAGACACCGACCTGCCCTTCTTTCCAGCGGCTGCCGAACTCGACACCAACAAACTCACCACGCTCAAGGACGCTCCGCTCTCGAGTGCCATTCGCGCCTCCATGTCCATTCCGGGCCTGTTCAGTCCGGCCAAAATTGGCGATAAATACTATTTCGATGCGGGCATCGTGGGCAACGTTCCGGCGGGTGTGGCCCGCGACGAGGGGGCCGACTATATTCTGGCCTTCTGCCTCCCTGACGACCCACTCAGCAGCGATACCCGCAACCCGTTGCTCAACGTGCTGGGCATTTACTACAACGTGCAGCGCACCCTGAACGCCTCGCAGCGGCGCGCGGCGGACCGCCTCGAGTGCATCAAATTGCCTCCGGCCAGCTTTCTCAACTTCGGCAGCGTCGAGCAATTTGAGCAAATCGGTTACGCCGCCACCCGCAAAGCGCTGCCGCAGATTCTGGCCGACCTCGAGCGCAAGAAGATTTCGCTGCTCGAGAACCCGGTTTACAACCAGGGCAAACCCATCAACCTCGGCTGGCAAGCGCGGCTCGAGGCGGCGCGAGTCAAACTCTCGAGCACCCCCCAGCCACTGGGCTTCGGGGTGCGGGTTTCGCTCGAGCCACAGGGATATTTCTCGGATTACACCGCGAGTGGCTACCAAGCCCAGAGCCTGGTTCGGGCCGCACTGAGCGCGGGTGGCGGCTTGCTGGGCAAAACACGCCTGGAACTGGGTTATGCCACCGATTTCTACAACGACTCGCAACTAGACGCCGCACTCGAGCTTCACCCCGACCTGAACACCACTTTCCGCGCTCGAGGGTATTACGCAGGCGCGCTCAGTGGCACGCTCGAGGCCCAGACCCAAAGGGGAGACTTGAATCTGAGTGCTCGAGCACGTTTTCCTGCTTCTGTGCTGGATGTGAGCGCGGTGTACCAACCGGGCCGGGTGCGCCTGGAACTCGGTGGCTCGAGCGCCCTGGATTTGACTCACGCCCGCGTTTACGGGGACGCTCGAGCCAGTCTTGCGCTCTCGGACGCACTGACCGTTCACGCTCGAGGGTTTTACGGCGTGGCCACCCCTGGAACGCCCACGCTCGAGGGGTTCAGTGTAGGAGCGCGCACCGGTTTGCGCAGTTACGGCCCGGAACTGGCGCGAAGCCAGCAGCTCGGGGTCGGCAACCTGGAACTCGAGTGGAAATCCGCCTCGAGACTCAACCTTCTGGGGGCCGCCTTCGTCAAGCCCTCGCTGTGGATTTTTGGCGACCTCGCCGCCGCACAGGGCTTCGCCTCACCGCTTACCTCGGTGGGTCTGGGCGCGGGTCTCGAGGGTTACGCACTAGGATTTTTCCCGTTTAACCTGGGGCTGGACGTGGGTTATGAGCTAAGCAGTGGTGGGTTCAGCGTGGGCTTGAGAACCAAACTCATCTGGCCATAACTCGAGTCAAGAACAATCCCAGTGGTAGAGCACTCGAGAAAAGTCCAATCGCTCGAGGTCTTGGGGCTTGATAAAAAAGTTGGCCACCCCCAAATCGCCCCACATCAGGTGCAGGGCGTCGTCCGAGTCGAGCTGAAACAGCAGCAGCGAGTCGTCCCCGTCGGCTCGAGGGTCCTCCTGCACAAACTCCGGGTAGCCACCCAGCTTGTGACCGTTGCCCCGGTAGCGCTTGCGGTAGGCTTCCACTATTTTTTCGTCGAGGTCGTAGGGCGAAATTCCCACTCGAGCCACCCAACTTGCGTCCTCGAGACTGATGGGCGCGGCGCTCAAAGTTCCGCCCAGGCGGGCATGGGTGCGCTTCTCAAAGGGCAGGAACTCGAAGCTCTCATCGAAATCTTTTGGGGGCGGCTGAGGAGGTTTGGCCTCAAGCTGACTGTCCGGCAGGTCCGCTCGAGCGTGATACACCACCCGGTGGCCTTTACCGGATGTAGGGTCGTCGTAATCCTGGCCGTAGCCCGAGGCCCACTCGATGAAGAATTGCAGCATTCCGGTCTGGGGAAAACCCTCGAGCTTGGGCAAGGCACCTAAATTGAGCTGCGCCAGTAAGTACAAAGGTTTCCCACTCGAGCTTTTGGGATACTCCACGCTCATAGGCCAGTAGGGAGTTCCCCCCACTTTAGAATCCCGCAAACTCGGCTCTCCATCCGTCTTCTCGAGCGCCACAAAAGCTTTAACGGTGGCCTCGAGCTGGGCGCGGTACGGCTCGAGTGCGGGGGGCAGGGTGAGGGTCATGGGGACAGTTTAGAGGAGTTTGGGAAGTTTGTTCACTTTTGCCCTCGAGCGGTACTGCCCTCACCCTGCCGCACTCAAAGCGGTCCCTCTCCACACCGTGGAGAGGGAAAACACCCAAGAAAGCCCCTCTCCCGAGGCCGGGAGAGGGGTTGGGGTGAGGGTTCGTTACTCAAGTACCCACAAAAAAGGGCGCACATTTGTGCGCCCTTGCAAAACCAACTTCCTACCTTCAGTCCGTCGCGGCGGGTTGCTCGCCCACCGGAGCGGGCGCTCGAGCGGGAACCACCGCTGGAGAGTTTCCGGTGCCGTAGCGCTCGAGGGTCTTGGGGTCGGCAATCTGACTTTCGCGCACCATCGCCAGACCGGTTCCGGCGGGGATGAGCTTGCCCAGAATGACGTTTTCCTTGAGGCCGATGAGTTCGTCCACCCGTCCGCCAATCGAGGCTTCGGTCAGAACGTGGGTGGTGTGCTGGAACGACGCCGCCGACAGCCAGCTTCGGGTGGTCAGCGAAGACTTGGTGATGCCTAAAATCAGCGGCTTCCAGGTGGCTTCCTTCTTGCCCTCGGCCAGGATATTGGCGTTGGCGATATCCACCTCGAAGCGCTCTACGGTCTGGCCCTCGAGCAGGCGGGTCTCGCCGCCGTCCACGATTTCCACCCACTTGAGCATCTGGCGCACAATCAGTTCGATGTGCTTGTCGTGAACCTTCACGCCCTGGCTGCGGTACACCCGCTGTACCTCGTCCACCAGATACTTCTGGGTTTCGCGGATGCCCTTAATCTCGAGCAGTTCGTGTGGGCTGATGGCCCCACGGGTGAGCACTTCTCCGGCTTCCACCCGCTCACCGTCCTTCTTGAGCAGGCGCTGCGACTTCTCGACCTTGGTGGCGGTCTTGCTCGAGAAGCCTTCCTCGTCCGCTTCGATGCGAATCAGGTTGCGCTCCTCTTCCTCCACTATGCGTAGAGTACCGTCGCGGTCCGCCAATACCGCTTTGACTTTGGGCTTGCGGGCCTCGAACAGTTCAATCACGCGGGGCAAACCGAGTGTGATGTCCGAGCCACCGGCCACGCCCCCGGTGTGGAAGGTTCGCATGGTGAGCTGGGTTCCCGGCTCTCCGATGCTCTCGGCGGCGATGACGCCCACCGCTTCGCCCATGCTGACCGGCTTGGCCTGCGACAAATCGAAGCCGTAACACTTCTGGCACACTCCAGCCTTGATTTTGCAGTCCATCGGGGTGCGAACGAACACGCTCTGCACCTGGTCGGCAATCTTGGCCAGTTCGCGCACGTCCTCGAGCGCCAGAAAGCTGCCCGCCTCGAGAATGCGTCCGGTACCCCCCATCTCGAGGTCCATCGCCAGGTTGCGCCCGTACAAGGAGGTCTCGATTTCGGAAGCTTTGGTGGTTCTCCAGGCCCCGGTGCGCTCATCAAACGCACCCAGCGGAATCTCGCTGTACTCGGTGGTGAAGCAGTCCACGTCGCGCACCACGACCTCGTGGCCCACATCGACCAGTTTGCGGGTCAGGTAGCCCGAGTCGGCGGTTCTGAGCGCGGTGTCGGCTCCACCTTTACGCGCCCCGTGGGTGCTGATGAAGTACTCAAGCACGTCCAGGCCCTCGCGGAAGGACGCCTTGATGGGCACTTCGATGGTGCTGCCGTCGGGCTTGGCCATCAGGCCGCGCATTCCGGCGAGCTGACGAATCTGCTGCGGGTTTCCCCGCGCGCCCGACTGGGACATAATCCACAGCGGGTTGAAGGGGTAGTTCTTAGAAAAGTTGTCGAACACTGCGTTCCGCACTTCGTCGGTACAGTCGTTCCAGAGCTGCACCACTTGCTTGTAACGCTCCTCGGAGGTGAGGAAGCCCATCTCGGCGTTTTCCTCGATTTCCTCGAGCATCCGGTCTGCCCGCTCGATAATCTCGGTCTTCTGGGGCGGAATCACCACGTCGTCAATGCCGATGGTCACGCCCGAAGTGGTCGAGAGCTTGAAGCCCTCGTCCTTGAGCGTGTCCAGCAGGCGGGCGGTTTTCTCGATGCCGAGTTTCTTGAAGCTCTTGAGCACCAGTTCCTGAAGTGCGTTTTTCTCGTAGGTGGTGTTGAGGTCGAGGAATCCCTTCTCGAGCCTGGTACCGTCGGCCTCGAGCGTTTCCTGCACGAAGCGGTAAAAGCGCACCCGTCCGGCGCTGGTCTGGACCATCTCGCCAGCAATGCGAACCGTCACCTGGTCCTGGTGGTCAATGGTGCCGCGCTCCACTGCCAGCAGGGCTTCTTCCACGCTGCCGAAGTTGTAGCGAATGCGCCCCGCGCTGGTTTCCACACCCTCGAGCATGATGGGGCTGTTCAGGCGAATCTCGCCCTTGTCAAAGGCGTCGAGCACTTTTTGCTTGCTCGAGAACTTGCGCCCGGTGCCTTCCTTGTCCACCCTTAATTGTGTCAGGGTGAAGATACCTAAGATGATGTCTCTAGAGGGCTTCACGTTCGGCTCACCGTGCGCGGGCGAAAGCAGGTTGTGGGCGCTGAGCATCTGAATGCGCGCTTCAGCCTGGGCCTGAGCACTCAAGGGGACGTGAATGGCCATCTGGTCGCCGTCGAAGTCGGCGTTGAAGGCTTCGCAGACCAGCGGGTGAAGCTGAATGCTCTGACCTTCCACCAGAATCGGCTCGAAGGCCTGGATGCCCAGACGGTGCAGGGTGGGGGCGCGGTTGAGCAGCACCACCTTGTCCTCAATCACTTCCTCGAGCGCGTCCCACACACTTTCTTTGA
>Ga0209724_1002103_pt1 | contig 17370 bp, 6 predicted proteins | sample grotaG_FD_184143 | JGI IMG/M metagenome (GOLD analysis project Ga0209724, IMG submission 184143) | Glacier valley bacterial and archeal communities from Borup Fiord, Nunavut, Canada, to study Microbial Dark Matter (Phase II) -... | ecosystem: Environmental > Aquatic > Freshwater > Ice > Glacier ...
GTACATATCGTTAGGAGACCGCTGGTTCCTGCATTTGGAACAGCCTGTTCACTTACCGTTACGGTTGCTGTTGCTGAACCAATACATGGTGCCAATGCTGTTACCGTGTAGGTATAGATGCCTGCTCCCGCAAGGGCTGGTGTCCATACGCCGCCCGCATCATGTGTTCCTATTACTGTAAACAACTGTGCCTGGGTTACTGTACTTCCGGTACATATCGTTAACAGACCGCTGGTTCCTGCATTTGGAACTGCCTGTTCACTTACCGTTACGGTTGCTGTGGCAGAACCGGTACATGGTGCCAATGCTGTTACCGTGTAGGTATAGATGCCTGCTCCGGCAAGGACTGGTGTCCATACTCCGCCTGCATCATGTGTTCCTATTACTGCGGCCAACTGGGCTGCTGTTACTGTACTTCCTGCACAGATCGTTAACAGACCACTGGTTCCTGCATTTGGAACTGCCTGTTCACTTACCGTTACGGTTGCTGTGGCAGAACCAATACATGGTGCCAATGCTGTTACCGTGTAGGTATAGATGCCAGCTCCGGCAAGGGCTGGTGTCCATACGCCGCCCGCATCATGTGTTCCTATTACTGTAAACAACTGTGCCTGGGTTACTGTACTTCCGGTACATATCGTTAACAGACCACTCGTTCCTGCATTTGGAACTGCCTGTTCAGAAACCGTTACGGTTGCTGTGGCTGAACCAATACATGGTGCCAATGCTGTTACCGTGTAGGTATAGATGCCTGCTCCCGCAAGGGCTGGAGTCCATACGCCGCCTGCATCATGTATTCCTATTACTGCGGCCAACTGGGCTGCTGTTACTGTACTTCCAGTACATATCGTTAGGAGACCGCTCATTCCTGCATTAGGCGCTGCCTGTTCAGAAACCGTTACGGTTGCTGTGGCAGAACCAATACATGGTGCCAATGCTGTTACCGTGTAGGTATAGATGCCTGCTCCCGCAAGGGCTGGAGTCCATACGCCGCCTGCATCATGTGTGCCTATTACTGCGGCCAACTGGGCTGCTGTTACTGCACTTCCAGTACATATCGTTAGGAGACCGCTGGTTCCTGCATTTGGAACAGCCTGTTCACTTACCGTTACGGTTGCTGTTGCTGAACCAATACATGGTGCCAATGCTGTTACCGTGTAGGTATAGATGCCTGCTCCCGCAAGGGCTGGTGTCCATACGCCGCCCGCATCATGTGTTCCTATTACTGTAAACAACTGTGCCTGGGTTACTGTACTTCCGGTACATATCGTTAACAGACCGCTGGTTCCTGCATTTGGAACTGCCTGTTCACTTACCGTTACGGTTGCTGTGGCAGAACCGGTACATGGTGCCAATGCTGTTACCGTGTAGGTATAGATGCCTGCTCCGGCAAGGACTGGTGTCCATACGCCGCCTGCATCATGTGTTCCTATTACTGCGGCCAACTGGGCTGCTGTTACTGTACTTCCAGTACATATCGTTAGGAGACCGCTCATTCCTGCATTAGGCGCTGCCTGTTCAGAAACCGTTACGGTTGCTGTGGCTGAACCAATACATGGTGCCAATGCTGTTACCGTGTAGGTATAGATGCCTGCTCCCGCAAGGGCTGGAGTCCATACGCCGCCTGCATCATGTGTTCCTATTACTGCGGCCAACTGGGCTGCTGTTACTGTACTTCCTGCACAGATCGTTAACAGACCACTGGTTCCTGCATTTGGAACTGCCTGTTCACTTACCGTTACGGTTGCTGTGGCAGAACCGGTACATGGTGCCAATGCTGTTACCGTGTAGGTATAGATGCCTGCTCCGGCAAGGACTGGAGTCCATACGCCGCCTGCATCATGTGTTCCTATTACTGCGGCCAACTGGGCTGCTGTTACTGTACTTCCTGCACAGATCGTTAACAGACCACTCGTTCCTGCATTTGGAACAGCCTGTTCACTTACCGTTACGGTTGCTGTTGCTGAACCAATACATGGTGCCAATGCTGTTACCGTGTAGGTATAAATGCCTGCCCCGGCAAGGGCTGGAGTCCATACGCCGCCCGCATCATGTGTTCCTATGGCTGTAAACAACTGAGCCTGGGTTACTGTACTTCCGGTACATATCGTTAACAGACCACTCGTTCCTGCATTTGGAACTGCCTGTTCAGAAACCGTTACGGTTGCTGTGGCTGAACCAATACATGGTGCCAATGCTGTTACCGTGTAGGTATAGATGCCTGCTCCGGCAAGGGCTGGAGTCCATACGCCGCCTGCATCATGTATTCCTATTACTGCGGCCAACTGGGCTGCTGTTACTGCACTTCCAGTACATATCGTTAGGAGACCGCTGGTTCCTGCATTTGGAACAGCCTGTTCACTTACCGTTACGGTTGCTGTTGCTGAACCAATACATGGTGCCAATGCTGTTACCGTGTAGGTATAAATGCCTGCCCCGGCAAGGGCTGGAGTCCATACGCCGCCTGCATCATGTATTCCTATTACTGCGGCCAACTGGGCTGCTGTTACTGTACTTCCGGTACATATCGTTAGGAGACCGCTCATTCCTGCATTAGGCGCTGCCTGTTCAGAAACCGTTACGGTTGCTGTGGCAGAACCAATACATGGTGCCAATGCTGTTACCGTGTAGGTATAGATGCCTGCTCCCGCAAGGGCTGGAGTCCATACGCCGCCTGCATCATGTGTTCCTATTACTGTAAACAACTGTGCCTGGGTTACTGTACTTCCGGTACATATCGTTAGGAGACCGCTGGTTCCTGCATTTGGAACAGCCTGGGCTGTTATCACTGCACTTAGCGTCATAGCAGTAGTGCCGCCGCCGTTAGTACCACTTACGGTATATGTTCCCTCAAGCTGATTACCAAATGTGATTGCAGTACCGGTACCGGCTACGGTAACTGTTGGAACCAGGGCAACATTATTTTTTAAGAGGGTATAAGTGACACCAACTTGAGAATTAGCAAGGCCAACCGGCAATCCTAATCCACCCTGGCAATAAGAACCTCCACCAGTAACTGCAAAAGCAGTTGGAGCGGAATTAAGTATTGGGTTTAGAAGATAGTTTGTAGTGTGTGAGGACTGCACGGTAACGTCAGTTGCCAAATTACTGACATATGCAAACATTTTTGTTTGATATCCATTTGCTAGCAGAAAACTCCAGGTAAGGTTAGGCTGACAAATGCCAAATGGAACGGTATTAGTTAAAAGTACCCGACAGAACCTTGTACCCGGTGATAAATTTGAAATAATCGATCCACTTCCCGGGCCAGGACCCGAAGTTGCAGTCATTATAATGCAATTTTTAGTCCCATTAAATGAAAACTTAATAGGGGTAGGAATCTGTGCAGTATTTGTCAAATTTGAAGTTCCGGAAACCATTGAAGCACTAATAGTTCCTCCATTCAACATGAGTGAATTTACATTTATTCCAAATTGAAAAAAGTTGAGTTCAAATGGGGTAGTACCTGTTCGCTGAATGTAAATATCAAACTCAAAGGTTCTGTCAGATGTCTGTGCATCATTTCGTAACTCACAGAGATAGGTGGGATTTTGTGCTTGTGCAGATAGTGATAAAACCGCAAACAACAAAATACCTAAAGTTGTCTTAATTATTGAGTAAATAGATTTCATAATTATAATGTATTTATGTTATTGCAGTTTTAAGGTGTAACTACGTACACGATCGCGTTTGAATTATTCTCGACAATCGCCATATCAGAGCCGTCAACAATACCATCACCGTTAACATCCTGAGGAACATAACCTATTGTAATAGCATTACTGGCATTTTCTAATGATGCCATATCTGTGCCATCCACAATACCGTCGAGATTCACATCGCCACCAAAAATTGCAAATACTCCACCTATATTTTTCATGTTATTTCCAAAAGCCTGTGACGCAGAAGTGGTGAAATCATAGCTGATCGTACTTGTTGAAAATGATACAGGCAAAGCACTTACAGTTTCAATACTGTTGCGGTGCTTTACAGTGAGATAATATGAACCGCTATTTGTTGCTGGAACAGTAAGGGTCGCCTGACCAGCAGAGCTTAAATTTGTTGCCAGAGCAGAATAATTAATCGTTGCATATTGTCCGGCAACTGCACTATGGAGTTCTACTGTAATCTGATCTGCCGTTGTTCCTGGAAATTGATTCCCGGTGGCTCCTTGTGCCTGACGCATAAGTCCACCTCCATTATAAAGTCCTTCAAGATATACTGTCAGATTTAACGTTCTTAGTCCTAATGCGCCGGTAAACGTTCCGAAGGAAGTTAACCCTGTGGCTGTCAATTGGTGCAAAGCGGTATTGGTCGGACCAAAAAGGGAAATCGGTGCAGGAAGGATTCTTACCCCATAAATTTCGCTTTCGAGGCCAACCACATCAGCGATTGGGTAATTAAAAGCTGCGTCACAGGTAAAACCTGCAATCCCTGTTTGAGTAACATTCCAGTACCTGTTCAGATAGGAAACCGAGATATAAGGATCGACAAATGCAGCATTTACAAGGTTAACCCCTGCATTGGCTCCGGGAGCAAAAGCACCGGCAGTAAAGTTTAGAGTTATCGGCGAATACTCTGCAGTTCCTGTGTTGTCGCCTACCGGAAAGGTAAAGCTACCTGCACCTGACCAGCTTTTTAGCGCCTGTCCACTACCGGTTGCAACAAGCATACTCGTTGCAGATGGTGTGCCTGCAACAGTTGCCACTGGTCCAAAAGTGAAATTATTGGTTCCAATGTCTACAAGGCCACTGGTAAAAGTCATCGAACCATTGACCTGGGTATTTTTAGCCAGTACAATCCCCGCCGGATTATTTACTGTCAGATTTGGGAGTGTAAAGCCTGAAGCTGTTGTACCCCCTAAAGTCTGAGAAGTTGTACCCGAAAGTACTATGGCACTGCCGGTGGCTGCGGTGCTCAACATATCAGCAACCGCGTTATTCGTCACGTTTCCGGCAATCGCCAGGGTTCCCGATAAATCGATGGAGCCATCTGTGACGTTTGTTTCATTCCGGTAATTGCCACCTGTTCCGCTAATATTTACGGACACCCCGGTATCAATTACGATTTTCGCTCCGTTGTTATAGACCCCCTGGGAGAATAATCCGGATGAAAATATCAAAGCGATTATTGTAATTAATAGCTTTTTCATTGGAATATGGATTTGTAAAATTGTCATCATTTAGATTTCTATTGATTTATATATTCTTTAACACCAGTGTAGGTATTACATTTTAGTCTTGAGAAACAGCAGTCAGTCTGTTGTTTCTCAAGATTGTTTATTAAAATGATCTAATAGCTCTTACTTTGAACTGTGTTGTTTTCGCTAAGCCTGATGCTTGCCAATTATTAGCATAATAATAACCACTCACAGTTGTAGCATTTGACTGAGTAGAAGAAGGATAATAGGAAACTTGGACTCCGAAAAGGTATCCACTATTAACCAATAAGCCCAGTTCAGCTTGAGATGGAAGATACCAATCGTTATATCCACCATCAGTGCAGGAACTTGCTATACTGGCAGCAATAGGTCGGTCAGCACAACCGGCTAAAATTGCTGCAGTATTTGCCGCTCCGGTACCCACTGTTGAGGAAGTTACAATATTTGTACCTGAACAACCCCAAACAGCATTTGTAGATTGGTCACTCAAGGCTGCAATAAGGCCATGTCCATCACAACTTACATAAAATACCCTTCCGCCTCCAGCGAAATCACCAACCTTGTAAGGAGATGCTACACATGTTGTGAATGTCTGATCAGTTGTACTATAACTTGTTCCTATAGCATTAGTTGCATAAGCCCTTACGTAATAAGTTGTGCTTCCAGTTAAACCTGTGATATTGCTTACAAACGATGCAGTGCCTGTCCCATTCGAGGTGAAATTGCCCACTCCCAGAGTTGGACTTGGACTTGTACTCCAGCATACGCCCTTTGCAGTAATAGCAGAGCCTCCGTCAGTGGTAATTGCACCACCACTATTCCCTGTACGATCAGAAATACCAGTTATTGCAGTTGTAGATGTTACTATAGGTGCAGATGGAGCTGTGGTAGTTAAGCTCAACTCAGGTCCGTAAACAGTTATCCAACCAGCACTTCCGTAAAGATTAAGATAAGAACGAATATAATAGGTTGTGTTAGCAGCTAACCCTGTGAGATTGGTCACCCATGGAGAAATGTTTACGGCAGGATTTACTGAGCCATTCGCAGTATTGGTTGCAATACGTGAATAATTTGGAGATGATGTTTCAATATAAACAGGTAATGTTGTAACAGGCGTAGTAGAATAACATACACCATAATTTTGATAATTCGAATATCCTCCGCCATTCCAATTCATACTTCCGCCGGAGGCAGCTGAAGCACCAGAAATATTAGTAGCAGCAACAGTGACAAGTGTAGGTGGAACTACTAATGTTGTAAAGGCAATATCATTACCATAGGCAGTACCGACACTATTGATAGCATATGATCTTGCATGATAAGTTGTGGATCCTGTTAAACCCGTAATATTGCATGTAAACGCACCGCTTCCTGGGGGTGTGGGAGGATTAGGAAGATTAATAATTTTAGTATTTAATAAAATTATTGGATTTAAAGAGGTACCATAACAAATACCGCGTTCAGTGATATTTACACCTCCTGTATTAGTCACGTTACCACCTCCAATAGCAGTTGCTCCTGTCATACCGGCAGCTGTAGTCGCCGCCAGCGTTGGTAATACGGCCGTTGTTGTAAAAGAAATTTCATTTCCATAGGTTATTGAACTGCTATTCATTGCATAAGCTCTAACATAATAGGTTGTAACAGGAGTAAGACCTGTCAGGCTACTTGAAAAAATACCGATGCCAGCTCCATCTATGGTTTTGCTGTTTGCAATTGTTGGCCCGGTAGAAGTATTCCAACACACACCACGAGAAAGAACCGCTAATCCACCATCGCTGATAATATTTCCTCCACTTGTAGCTGAAATACCTGTAATAGCGCTTGCTGCAGTAGATACAATATTTGCTGTTCCTGCCGCAGTAGCCCAGTACGGAATATTAGATGCATTGAGGGTTAAATACTGTCCTACTGTACCGACTGGCAGTAAGCTCCACGCTGTTCCTGTCCAATAGAGCATATCGCCAATGGCGTTGCCGACTGGGAAACCTGCAATCCATTTGGTTCCATCATTGTAATAGAACCCAGGTTTTACATCTCCGAGAGGTGGATTGGCCGTATTATAAACTATCATACCAGCTACATGAGCTGGTAAAGGTGCAAAATTTGCCGTACCGGTGAGGGCAACACGTGGAATCAAAAGTCCCTTGCTGGCAAAATTAATATCCAGACCCGCAGCCGGATCGGGCGGATTAGAAGTATCTGTGATACCCACATTTTGAGCGTAACCCGATAACGAAATGATTAATGCCATTAAAAGACAATAGAAAAATTTGTTCCATCTATTGCTCAGTCTTAAAGTAAAATTTTTCATAGTTTATGATGTTTATTTCTTGATTATGATTATTTGATATTTTTCAATTTTCAGGTTTTAAATGCCATAACTATGGTGCCCAAACAGGAATACCTAAAGCATTAACCCTTAACCGTTGGCCTGTTGTGCCGGGTGTAATAGCAACCCAGTAGGTGCCGTTCCAATATTGCATTTCTCCATTTGCGGTAGCTTTTGGCAAAACTGAAACCCATTTAGTGCCATCATAGACATAGAGTCCTGGAGATACATTTAAATTAGGAGCTGGGTTATAAACGATCATACCAGCGGCAAGGGTTGTCGCTGCCAGAGGCATTGGACTGGTTAAACTAACAAGAGCCACACGCGGTGTCAGTAATCCTTTGTTTGCGAAGTTTACATCAAGTCCCGCTGCCGGATCTGGAGCAACTGCCCCGCCAGGGCTAATTCCGGCATTTTGCGAAAAACCGGAAATCGAGATAATCGAAAAAACCAAAAGACAGAGAAAACCTCTGGGAATAATAGTTGAGTGAATTTTTAAAAGCTTTTTCATAATTGCATATAGGTTTTTTGAATGAAAATATTTTATCGAGTCCAAATTCGTAATTCGACCTAATCTGGCATTGTGAAATTAAGTTAAAAACACAGGGGGTAAAAAGTTAAAAGATGTAAATATCACATACAAAATGTGTATTTTAACTCAATAAAAAGGATTAGAAAGCAATCCTCCAAAAGGTGTAGAATTGCTTTTATCTTTCACATAGTCAGATTTTTGTAGTTAATTGTTTGATTAGATTGGAACGATAAATCCATGCATTTATTTTTAAGACAAAATGGATTAACCCAGGAGTATTGTTGCAACCGGTTTTTGTCATTAGGCTCAAAAAGTAACGTTTAACACTCTTTGTACTTAACATCAGTTTCTGTCCAATTTCTTCCTGGGTTAAACCAAGACATATCTGTTGAAGTACTTTCTTTTCTCTTGGTGTAAATCCAATATTCTCAAAGGATTTAATGGTGTTTCTCCGATCAAAGTTGTTGGCAATATCCCTCAGGAGTTCTTTTGAAAAATAGCTATCACCTTTCATTACAGCATGTATAGCAAATTCAAGTTCATTAATACCAGTTGATTTAAGGATGAATCCTTTTACGTCAAGATCAATCAATCTATAATAGTATTCTTCATCACCAAACATCGTAAAAACAATAATCTTTAGGTCAGGATTCAGTTCCATCGCCTTTTGGGTAGCTTCGACTCCATTCATAACCGGCATATCTATATCCATGATGACCAAATCAGGTTGAAGGGACGAAAGAAGTTCCATAAATGCTGCACCATTGGCTGCTTCTCCGATTACTTTGGCAATATTCTCGATGGTAATTATTGATTTTAAACTCTGACGGAAAACGTCATGGTCGTCAACTAAAATAATATTTGGTTTATTAATCATCGCGATCTTCTCTCATTTAATCCCTCTAATATACCGTGACTTTAGCTATTTTATATGGGATAAAAGGGGCAAACCTCGCAGATAAAATAATGATTTAATTAGGAATAAAGTAGCATGGCAATATCCTCCAAAAGGCGTAGGAAAGAAAAAGAATTTAAATGCAGTAATAATAAAAGATTAGGTAGAAACAATATAACGTATTCTAAAATTCAATGATTTTATTTTTTATTGCATAAAGGATCAATCCGGGCGTATTTTTGCACTTGGTTTTTTCAAGTAAGTTCGACCTGTGGCTCTTAACTGTTTTGGGACTGATATATAGTTTTTTTGCAATTTCTTCATTGTTGAACCCAAAACCTATTTGTTGTAGAATTTCCATTTCACGCTCTGTAAGACCTAAATTCTCAACGGATTTATTGGTGCTTTTGCGACCAAAGTTATTGATGATCTTTCTAAGAAGTTCATTTGAAAAATAGCTTTCACCCATCATTACATCCTGAATCGCCTTTTCAAGTTCATTGATTCCACTCGATTTCAGTATGAATCCTTTTACTCCAAGGTTGATCATTTTATAATAATATTCTTCATCACTAAACATTGTAAAAGCAACGACCTTCAAGTCAGGCACGAGTTCCATGGCTTTTTGGGTCGCTTCCATCCCGTTCATATGCGGCATATCGATATCCATTAATACCAAATCGGGTTTGAGGTGCGAAAGGAGTTCGATAAACTCTTTACCGTTAGAAGCTTCGCCGATTACATGGGCAAATTTCTCGGTGGTAATAAGGGATTTTAAGCCTTGTCTGAAAATCAAGTGGTCATCTACAATTATAATATCCGGTGTTTTTACAATATCTGAAATCATATTAATAAGTATTGATATTACAATTTTTAATTTTATCTTTTAAATATTTACGGCTATCTGATAGTCAACACCCTTACCCGGGTTACTGAATAATATAATCTTACCACCAATAGTATGGATACGGTTTTGCAGATTAAATAAACCTAATCCTTTTTGAAGGTTTAGCGTTTCTGTGAGATCAAAACCAATACCGTCATCGCGGTACTTTAACAGAAGCTGACTGCCAGTATCATGCAGCATGATGGTTATATTGTTTGCCAAGGCATGTTTTAAGGTGTTATTAATGCACTCAATTACAGCACGATAAATTGCAGATTCAATCTCCATATCAATGCGTCTTTCAACATTACTCTCGAAGGAAATTCTAATCGAGGAAGTTTCCTCCACTTTACCAGCAAAACTCTTAATAGCCGAGGATAATCCATAATAGATCAGGAGATGAGGGCTAAGCTTATTCGATATCTCTTTCACTGCTGTAAGTGCATCTTCGAGTGTAACTTCTGCTTTGCGAATAATTTCTTCGCGTGAAATATTGGTTTTGGGTCTTTCTGACCATTGCAGGTATAGCTTAATGGTTGATAATAATGGTCCTAATCCATCATGCAGTTCTTTTGAGAAATTGGCTCTCTCTTTTTCTTCAGTCTGAATTATCGCTTTAACAATGTTCTTCTGAATTTGTTTTTTTTCTGAGATGTCATGAACTACACCATATACTGCACCTTCATTCGCCACATAGTTCAAGAGTATCTCGACAAAAACCGTAGATAAATCCTTCTTTAAACACTCTATTTCGATGTTCAGATTTTGATTTAATGGTGCGTTTGAAGTAAGAAAGTTTTCCAATTCTTCATGATAATCAGGCATTACTAAACGAGTCAATGTCCATCCATCCAGTTCATTTTCACTAAATCCAAAAATATGGCACAATACTTTGTTAAAATATTCGAAGTAACCGTTTCTGCAAATAAATATACCATCAGTAATATTTTCTGATAGAAGTTTATATTTCTGATTACTGGTTTTTAACTGTTGTTCAATATCTTTCCTTCCTGTAATATCCCTGTTACTTCCCCTGTTTCCGATGAAATCACCTGATTTATCAAAGATTGGCTGGCATACATGTCCTATCCATCGAATTGATCCGTCGAACCGGACAATTCTATATTGAATTTCGCGGTTACCTTCCTGAGCTATATCCTCCTTTTGTTTATGGCAATGAAAAAAATTCGCATCATCGGGGTGGATAATGTCGAAGAGTAATTTAGGGTTTTTTATGAACTTTGATGCTCTGTAGCCAGTTATTCTTTCACAGGAGGGAGAGCAATAGAGCATATTGTACTTCTGATCGAGCCAATACTCCCACCCGTATGTAAAGTCAGCAACAGTGCGGTATTTTTCTTCAGTTTGCCGAAGAGCAATGTTCGATTTTAATAATTCTGTTGTTCGTTCCTTTACACGATCTTCAAGATCTTCATAAAGATGTTTAAGCTCTTCTTCGAACTGTTTACGTTTGGTGATATCCTGAATCGTTCCAATCAATTTAACAGGTTTCAATTTATTGTCAAATTCAAGTTCTCCAAGTCCCTGGACCCAACGCTCCATACCATCATTGATACGAATAATTTTGTATTCATGTTCAAAGCTTTTTTTCCCGGTTTCTCCATGAAATAGGTCCCTGACAAGTTCATCCCGAAAATCGGGATGAATACTTGCGACCCATCCCTCTAATGTATGAGGATAATTATCATCAATACCGAAAATCTCATATATTTCTGATGATGCCTTCCATGTTCCGGCAATTAAATCAGCAGAATAGCTGCTAATATGCGCTGCACTTTGAGACTCACGTAACATATGTTCACTTTCCTTTAGTGCCTCTTCAACCCGTTTTCGATCGGTGATGTCATGAATGATAGAATAAAGCAACGTTATACCACGAAATATGATCGGACCGGAAAAAATTTCCACATCCCTTACCTCACTATTGGCCAGTCGGTGTTTAAAGAAAAAATGATTGCGTTTTTCCTCCTTCGCCTTTCGCATCTCTGCAATCACCTCCGGCTTTGAGAGTGTGTTAATCTCAGACATATTTTTGCGAATCAATTCAGAATGCGTCCAACCATAGTAGATGCTGGCAGCAGGATTTGCATCTTTGATTTCACCAGTTACCGGGTCTAATAGTAGCATTACTGAATGATTGTTCTGAAATATTGATTTATATCTTTCTTCACTTTGCCGGAGATTTTCTTCCGCTTGCTTACGTAGGGTGACGTCAACCGCAAATCCAAGAAACAATTTGTCTGAAAGTTTTACTGCATCAACAGACCAATATCCTTTTGACCTGTCCTTTTTTATAAACCCAAGTTCTTCAGATGCAAAACCTTCTTTTACAACTTTCTTGAAATGATTGCCGGCACTTTCCAATGATTCTTCGGGGACAAGCTCCATTATTTTCATGGAAAGGAGTTCTTCTTTACTATAACCGGTTATTTTACAAGCAGATAAATTTACATCAGTATATTCCCCTTTTTCGTTAGCTACAAAAATTCCATGAGGAGCATAATCAACATATTTTCTGAACTTTAGCTCACTGGCCTTCAATTCCTCTTCAGCCCTTTTACGTTCTGTGATATCATGTAAAAAAGTCACAAATTGACCATCAGTAGGTTGGTATTGAATACTGATTTCGAGGTCAAAAGTACTCCCATCTTTGCGACGATGCCGGGACTCAAACCGATCGTCACCCAACATAATTACCTTTTGCAAATGATTGGTGATATCAAGTCCAGTTTCAGAAGCCTCCAGGTCTGCAACATGCATGGATCGCAATTTCTGAGCGGTATAGCCGCTCATACGGCAATAGGTTTCATTAACTTCCAAAAGACAACCCTGCATATCCAACAGCCAGAAACCATCCATGGCTGTCTCCAGGATAGCAAGACGCCGTTTCTCACTCTCCTTAAGTCTTTCTTCTGCATGTTTGCGCATAATTGCCTCCCCGATATGTGATGCGATCCCTTCGAGTTTTTCAATTATATTCTGGTTGAAACGCTCTTTGAGCCGGTCATTGAATTGAAGTAAGCCCACAATCCTGTCCTTATTCCGGATCGGTACAAGTGCCACAGAGGCATAGCCCTGGTGTATACATTGGTTTCGCGGATGAAACCTGGCTTCTTCGGCAGGTGGGATGTCCAGAAGCGTGGCTGAATCGTTGGTCCAAAAGCTGCCTCCTGGTGTAAAAAACGGATTCTCCCGGTCATTTTTGCCGGAAATAACTAACCCACAAGTACATGCCAGGCAAACTTTTCCTTCATTGTCCCGACATACCCCACCATCCTTTGAGAGATCGATCAGGGTGTTTTCTTTGAGTAAAAAATCTTTTGAAAAACCCTTATGAGAAATATAAGGAAAGTCATCACCTTCTTCAAGGCGAATGCCAACAGCATCAAAACTTATCCCTGTTTTCAATACGGCCAGGACACGATGGATTAAATCACGTATATCTCCCTGCTCATTTAATATTTGCAGGATTTCCCTGGCCATTTCCCTGAATCTTTCCGTCGTCTTACGCTCTGTGATATCATGTAGAAAAGCTACAAATCGACCTCTTTCTGAGTCTATATACCTGGCATTTATCTCAACGTCAAAAATGCTCCCATCTTTTCGACGATGTTGCGTCTCGAAACGGTCCTCCTTTTGCAAAATGACTTTTTCCATATGGGCCACTGTATGTTCAACTGCTTCAATAACCTCCAGATCGGTAATACGCATTTTGAGCAGTTCCTCCATACTATAGCCGCACATCTGGCAATAGGTTTCATTAACTTCCAAAAGAAATCCATTCCTATCAACCATCCAATAGCCATCCATTGCAGTTTGCAGGATGCTTGCATGGTTCAGTTCTTCGCTTTTTTTTAATGCTTCCTCTGCCATCTTGCGTTCCGTGATATCAACCACGTTCACAACACATTGATCCCCATTTTCAGTTATGATACCGGTAAGAATGACATACTTTGGCAAGTTGTCATTTGAAGAGATGGTTACCTCACAGGTTTCTCTATTTTTATAATTAAATGCATTCCTTAGAAAAAGATTGAAAATTGGTTTTGTCTCTGTTGAAACGAATAACTCAAAAGAGCAATTTTTCAGATACTGCTGTTCTTTCCCAAGCATTTGAGATCCGCTTAGGTTTAACTCCATAATTTTTCCTCCTTTGGAAAGTGTAAAGTAACCTGATGGCGCAAAATCGTATAATTCCAAATATTTTTGGGAAGCAACTTCCGCCTGCTCCTTTGCCGCTTTGAGTTCATGGTTTTGCATTTCCAACTCAATCTGGTGAACCTGAAGTTCATGAAGAATTCTCAGCGCATCGACTTCAGAAATTAGCAAATCAATTTTTGGTCGTTTCTTATCCAGCAATTTTTCAGCCTCCTGGCGGAGGGTGCCATGATCAATCGTGGGTGACATTTGTTTTTTCATATTGTATTTACAGGTTAGTCTTACATAAAGAACAATAGCAAATTCAATTGATTAAACAGGACGATACGCACCAAATAGATTAAAAGTTTCAAAATTAGCCAACTCTGAAAAGATTTATCGTTACAATTCATGAAATCAATGAAAAACAAATCGAAATAATAGATGTGAATAATTCAAAGTCGATTGAATCGGTTTCCTTTTGATGGATTCCGGATATAGAAATAATTAAAACCTTTAGCAGACTGTTATACAATGGTTTTATTTATATATTGCATTGACCGAAGCAAAAAAGAGATATGGAATATAGCCCTAAATTAGCAAAGCCATTCCAAATTTCTTTGAAACGGCTCCGCATTTTTATGATTGATCAATTAAAACTATTTGTTTCGGATTAACTTACCTGTTACCACCTGATCATTCCACTTCAGTATGTATACGTAAACACCCGAAGCAAGGGATTCGTTAAAGTGAATGGTTTGAATCACTTGTGATTCAACATCAGCATCAAATATCCGTGTAATACGCTTCCCTGTCACTCCAAAAATATCAAGCGTTACTTTGGCATTTTCGTTGATCCGGAACTCAAAGGTTACCGGTCCTGACGAAGGATTCGGGTATACTTTAAGTTCATTCTTTGCCGGTGTAGCAACAATATTTGCTTTTTCTGTATTACCTGTCAAGGTACCGGTTTTAATTGTACTGCAATCACTTAAAGTAACGTAAAGTATTCTGGCAGCACTCTTTCCGCAGCTATTGGAAGCCTTGACACATAAAGATCCCGAAGTGGCTGAAGCTGAATAGCTGACCAATACAGAATTCGTCGTTCCTGTAATGGTTGCACCGGTTCCTGTGTAAGTCCAGACATACTGAATTCCCGGAACATTTGGCACCTCATAAGCTACGTTAGACGATCCTTTACATACATTAGCTGTGAACGTTGTGTAATTGCCGGGCATAACCGGCGTTGAGTTCACATTAATATCCAATGTTCGCGGTACACTTGCTCCACAATTATTCGAAGCTGTTACACTTAGAGTGCCTGATGTGGCAGAAGCTGAATAACCGATTAACACAGAATTTGTTATTCCCGTAATGGTTGCTCCGGTTCCGGAGTAAGCCCAGTTGTAAGTCAATCCTGACACCAAAGGCACAGTATACCTGGCACTGGAAAGTCCCTGGCAGACAACGTTGGTTGAAGCTGTGAAATTGCCGGGTTGACCAGGAGTAGCGTTCACCGTAATGCCAAGTATTCTGGCAGCGCTCCTTCCGCAGCTATTGGAAGCCTTAACACATAAAGATCCCGAAGTGGCTGAAGTTGAATAGCTGACCAATACTGAATTTGTTGTTCCGGTAATGGTTGCTCCGGTTCCTGTGTAAGTCCAGATGTACTGCATTCCCGGAACATTTGGCACCTCATAAGCTACGTTAGACGATCCTTTACATACATTGGTCGTGAATGTTGTGAAATTATCGGGCATAACAGGCGTTGGGTTCACCATAATTTCTAAAGTACGCGGTATGCTTGTTCCACAATTATTCGAAGCTGTTACACTTAGAGTGCCTGATGTGGCAGAAGCTGAATAACCGATTAACACAGAATTTGTTATTCCCGTAGTGGTTGCTCCGGTTCCGGAGTAAGCCCAGTTGTAAGTCAATCCTGACACCAAAGGCACAGTATACCTGGCACTGGAAAGTCCCTGGCAGACAACGTTGGTTGAAGCTGTGAAATTGCCGGGTTGACCAGGAGTAGCGTTCACCGTAATGCCAAGTATTCTGGCAGCGCTCCTTCCGCAGCTATTGGAAGCCTTAACACATAAAGATCCCGAAGTGGCTGAAGTTGAATAGCTGACCAATACTGAATTTGTTGTTCCGGTAATGGTTGCTCCGGTTCCTGTGTAAGTCCAGATGTACTGCATTCCCGGAACATATGGCACCTCATAAGCTACGTTAGACGATCCTTTACATACATTGGCTGTGAACGTTGTGAAATTGTCGGGCATAACCGGCGTTGGATTCACAATAATATCCAATGTCCGCGGTACACTTGTTCCACAATTATTCGAAGCTGTTACACTTAGAGAGCCTGATGTGGCAGAAGCCGAATAACCGATTAACACAGAATTTGTTGTTCCGGTAATGGTTGCGCCTGTTCCTGAGTAAGCCCAGTTGTAAGTTAACCCTGACACCAAAGGCACAGTATACCTGGCACTGGAAAGTCCTTGGCAGACAACGTTTGTTGAAGCCGTAAAATTACCGGGTTGACCAGGTGTAGAATTCACAGTAATGTAAAGTATTCTGGGAGCACTTCTACCACAACTATTAGCTGCCTTAACACATAAAGAACCAGAAGTAGCAGAAGCTGAGTAGTTCACCAAAACAGAATTTGTTGTTCCTGTAATGGTTGCGCCGGTTCCTGTGTAAGTCCAGATATATTGAATTCCAGGAACATTTGGCACTTCATAAGCCACATTGGAAGATCCTCTGCAGACATTTGAAGTGAATGTCGTATAATTCCCTGGTATTAAGGACAATACAACAGACTGGGCATTGATCGTTACACTTGTCGCAGGTGATATGCATCCGGCTGCTGAAGTGACTGTTACGTCATAAACGCCGGCGGACAAACCTGTAAATACACCTGTCCCGTTCGTGACTGCTGCCGTAACAGGATTGGTCCCTGTTACGGTATAAACAGGCTCAGTTGGTGCGGTAACGGTGATCGTTCCTGTTGCAACTGCGCAGGTAGGCTGGATCAAAGTTGCCGTCGGGGCAGCAGGTGCTGTTGGCTGTGCACTGATCGTTACGCTGGTTCCACCAGAGATACATCCTGCTGCATTCTTGGCTGTCAGGCTGTAGGTATTTGGAGCTACCAGGGTAAAGATACCTGTTGTATTGGTATAGTCTATTCCGTCAATACTGTAGAACATACCTGAAACAGGGGCGGTAACGGTGATCGTTCCTGTCGCAACTGCGCATGTAGGCTGGATCAAAGTTGCTGCCGGGGCGGCAGGGGCTGTTGGCTGTGCACTGATCGTTACGCTGGTTCCTGTTGAAAAACATCCTGCTGCATTCTGAGCTGTCAGGCTGTAGGTATTTGGAGCTACCAGGGTAAAGATACCTGTTG
>Ga0209724_1002106_pt1 | contig 17340 bp, 13 predicted proteins | sample grotaG_FD_184143 | JGI IMG/M metagenome (GOLD analysis project Ga0209724, IMG submission 184143) | Glacier valley bacterial and archeal communities from Borup Fiord, Nunavut, Canada, to study Microbial Dark Matter (Phase II) -... | ecosystem: Environmental > Aquatic > Freshwater > Ice > Glacier ...
CTGCATCCTGAATGGCTTTATTGTCGAAGTGTGCAATCAGTTTTAAACAGGTATGCCCTTGGATAATGCGGGTAATAGTGGTTTTTTCAAGATGATTGGGCGTTCTTTGGTATGCCAGATAGATAAGGCTGTCTAAATTTGATTCAATACTTACTTTTTTTGCTGGCAATTCTAGGTAACTCAGCGTTTTCCGAAGATTAAAGTTGGTAAAATCAGTGCTGTGAACATATAGACTGACTATCTCTACTTTAAGTTGTGGGCCTTTTGAAAACACAGTTAATTCTTTTGGAAAAGCATAACCGCTTACCGTACTGTTCTCTGAAGTATCAGGGTAGCTAATATGATAAAGTAATTTGCCTTCAAAGGCCGTTTTGGATTGGGCCGAAATACCTACACCAAGTAATGTAAGGTAGCCAAATAAAAGGATTTGTATTGATTTCATTAATTCGAAATTAAAAATTTTTCCAGTCTTATGGGCTTATTCATTTTAACGTAATTGCTAATGCTCCCTGGTTATTTACAGAATACATAGGCCAGGATTTTTTATCAGTAAATGCATAAAGGCTTACAAGTATCGCCCTTCTCATATTGCTACCAGCAATTATTAAAGTTGGATCGAAATAATTAATTTCTCCTGAATCGCCAGCCCTGAAATTAGTAATATAAAGTAATCGGATTCTGTTTTTCTTGGTGTTGGTTAAATATTTCCATTTCTTGTCGGGGCTACCAGAACCTACGGTATTTTTACTAAGCCGGGTTTTAAGAATCATTAATTCTGCCGAATAAAAACTGATCATGTTTGAATTTATCAACAGGTGGTCATTTTTAAAATTTGAATTAACTAACACGACCTGCTGTATTCCCCGGCTAGCCAGAGTAGGCCTGAATACACGTTGGTAAACAGTTGAATCAGGAAGGCTGGGATTGATAATGAATGCCTGAGTGCCATCCAGAATACAAATTCCAATAGGCTCTTTTGAATTAACGAATACTATTTCATGCTGCTTAAGGTGATAGAGGGTAAAATAGAAGTTTTCAGCCAGAAGCAGACTAACCACAACCATCAATGGTTTCAAGGTGGTTATTTCTTTAAATTCTAGATACCTGAGAACTAGAAAAACTCCCATCATGATTAGTATAACTGTCATTATATCTGGATATATATTATCAATAACCGCCCCAGGCAAAGTAGAAATTTTATTGAGCAGGTAGTTCATTAATAGATACAGGATATGATACAGGCTTGCTATCATTCTTCCTATAACAGGGATAAACGAAAATGTCACAAGAGCCAGACCTATATATAATATAAGGCCTGTTAAGGGTATGATCAACAGATTGGCGAGTAAAAAGTAAACAGGAAACTGATGAAAATAATACAGGCATAGCGGGAATGTAAGTAGTTGAGCTGCAATAGATGTAGCACAAAGATTCCAGATTTCTCTTAGCAGACGATGATTGAAATAGATCAGCTGTCTGATGGTAGACTGAAATAAATGCAGGCCTGCAACAGCCATATAAGAAAGCTGAAATCCCATATCTGCCAGGAGCCAGGGCTGATAAAGCAACATAAGAAATGCTGAAAGAGATAGCATAAGCGGACCCGCAACTTTTCTATCCATATTTTCAGTAAAGATCAACAGGGTAATGGCCAGGGCGCAACGGCAAACTGCAGGAGAGAAACCGCTGATCATTGCATAAATCCAGATAAGGACGGTCAGAAAAAGTTTTCTGAATAAAATCAAACCCCTGTTTTTAGTTTTTCTTATCAAAAAGATCAACCCACCAAGCAAGAAATAGACAATTTGTACATGCATGCCAGAAATACTGATAATATGCACTGTACCGGTTCGGCTAAATGCGGTGTATAACTGAGGTGGTAAATTTGTTCTTAACCCAGCGATCATGGCAGTCAAAAATGCAGCAGCAGATACATCAGTGATGTAATTACCAATGATTTGACCGCAGACTGCCTGTAAACCAAATGCCCAGGAACGCAAAGAATGTCTGGCAGGAAGGGGTATAAATTCACCTGCCGATAAAGTACACTGATAAAAAACCTGATGAATTCCTTCAAAATACTGGTAATCAAAGCCTGCCAGATTTTTGGGGCCTGAAATCAGGTTTGCCGAATCAGGAATGAGAAAGACATCTCCATTATTAACGTGCCAGGTAGTATCGGTCATACTAATCATAATAAGACCACTTGCCTCCCTGTAATCTGATTGTGAAATAGCGGTTCTATTGATGGCTGTTGCGCCAGCATTGACAACAGCTTTAAACCGTAAAAACTTACCATGTATATAGCCTGGCTCATCGGCGGTGATCACCAGAAATTTCAAATGCTGTTTCGGGAAATAATCGGACCGTGTACGTGGATCATTTAAGAGCGTGAGAAAAATACCGGCAACAACAAAAAACGGATAAACAAGTAATGCCGGCAGGTACCAGTATCTCAGCGTTTTGATCTGCTGATAGAATATAAGATAAAGCAGGAGCATTGCAAAAAAAACCGCAAGTGTGGCGCCAATGTAAAACATCAGGAATTCAGGAAAAAAAATGATCCCTATTGTAATACCCATGACATAGGATAGAAGGATTCTTAAAATGGGGAAACGTAATGGATTAACAGCATTAGACATTAATATCTATTTATTTAAATTTATAAATAAATAATATATTATAGCTTTTAAAAATGATAAATTTTTAAGCTATTGTTTTTCACCAAAGGTGCATGTAAGGTCGATGCTGAATCTGCTGGCTGATTAACTATTTCAGCGGTGTCAGAACCGATTGACCTGTAATGGGTAATGTCAAAGGTTGCGGCTTTTTTATAATATCAAGACCCGTTTTAGGTTCATAAACCTCGATTACAGAACCTAGATTGGGCCGTCTTGGTGCTGGAAACTGCATTACTTTTACATAATATTTCCCGATAGTATCTCTTAGCCTGAATGGATAAAAATTATTCAGATTCGGGATATACTCAAATAAAATCAGGGGATAAAAGTTATGTTTTATCTTTGAAGCAAACATATCTGTTTGTTTTTGAAACATACCAACCCCCAGGTGATGCCATAACGGAATATCTGATCCGGTCTCGAGTTTAAAGTGCAGATCACGTTCAAGCGGGGTGAGTTCTGTCATATTCAGAACCAGTATATCTCTTTTGCCTGACAGCACCTTCAGCCTGCTAATATCATCCATCCCTTTTACCGTAAGTGGGGGTAAAAGCACTTTTCTGAATGAAGGCATGGTTGGGCTAGTTATCCACCTGGCTGTATCTCTTAGAGTTAATGAATCTACCGGGTCAAGGATATAGGTGTGCCTGTTAATGACGTTTTCATGAATTCCATCTGACTTACCTGTAGCCGAAGTAATGCTGATTGAGCTACTGCTAGGTTGAGGCAAAAATCTGTTTATGTATTTGTTAAAACTTCTATAGTATGTTCCTGACCACCATAGAAGCACCAGCAAACTTGTTAAAATGACCAACCTTAAACTTTTAAATTCATTGTTTACCCCCAGATGCCCCAAAATATAAACGATGGCAAAGCTGTGAAAAAAGATATTCATATCACCAGGGGTATAGCTCGTAACCTGGTAAATGGTAGCTTCACCCAGAATACCCAGAGTCAGCACCAGCCATATAGTTTCATTCTGCTCTCTAAAAAAGCGACTTGAACGGCTTGCAGAAAAAATTGTCAGCAATACCACCATCATAAAATAGAACTTGATAAACTCGGATGCACTCAAAAAAGTTTCCATGATTTCAGGAATCGAAATACGGGAACTATGAGGAGCCTGGCCATGATTAAACCAATAACTTATATGATATTGGATAAATGGGGCGATAAAAATGGCTAGAATTAAGGCCAGAAGACCAGTAAAATATAAGATATTAACGATCCTCCTTTCATAAAACAGATTAATTAGCAGTAGCAGATAGGCAAGTATGACACCCATGCCACCCCCATCCTGTTTTGTGAAAACTGAAAGAACGAAAAAAAACGCAGCCATTGCCAGTAAAAGCATACGGCTGGGGGTTTCGGGCCTGAAGATAAATTTCAGCAAAAAGGCTATCCCGATAAACTCAAAGACAATATTCGAGTGATTATACCACGGTAAAAAATTAAAAAAAGAGAATGAAATGAGGTAAACCAATATAGCAATCAGTCTCATGCCTGGCTCAACTTGTATTGACCTTAAAATAGATCTGAAAGCAAGGGCAGAAATTATATTTATAAAAGTCTGTGCGTAAATTAACGTGAACAGGTTTGGGCCAAAAATCTTAAAAAACAATGCAGGAATCAACCAGTACCCGAAACCTACAGGTATTCCGAAATCTTTATACGGGATCTGTCCAAGATATAAACGATATGCACCTTCCCAGGATAAAAAAAGATTAATATGGTAGGGAAAGGTGATCAGCAGCGGAATACACGATATAACAATGATCAGTAATAATTCTGCAAAGATTATATTCCGGTTAAAGGGATTTGAGAATTCATTCTGATAAGGATTTATCGACCGCTTTAGCATAGACACATTATAAAAAAAATTGATGAACTGAGCTCAGCTTACTTTTCGCTGAGCTTTTTCCCAGATGGCACTTTGATTATTTTGAATAAACCTGAAAAATCCTGCTATCAAGGCAAAATTCATTACACAAAAATAATATGGAACGTAAAAAGGTCCGGGTTTCTTATTTTGCTTTGCCAATGTATAACCAATCAGAGCGGCCAGGTAAAAACAAATTTGTACCCCCAGAAATAGTTGATAAAATAAAGAATGAAGTAAAAAAAAGTTAGAAGCCAGTAAGGTCATTAAAGAAAGGGGGCATATGGTCCACCGCAAAACCCGGTGTGATATGTATTGAAAAGCTACCATAGGAAAACGAAAAACATTCAACAGGGGCAATAGAAGCAGCATTGCCTGAAAAGCACCAGCAGAAATTCGGATTTTTCTTTTTAATTCTTCCTGAACATTTTCAGACGGTAATTCCATCGCATAGGCAGTCTCTGCATATTTTACGGTATATCCTTTCAAATTGATTCGCATAGATAAAACAAAATCATCAAGTATGATCCTTTCGTCTAACTTTTCGAAAAGTTGACGTCTGATTGAAAAGAGTTCTCCGGCTGCCCCAACAACGGTGTATAGTGATGAGTCTAATTTTTTTAGCATTGACTCATACTTCCAGTATAAACCCTCACCTTCATCAGAATCGGTAAATCCAGTTTTCATTACTTTTTTTTCACCTGCTACACCTCCGACCTTAGAATCATCATATTTACTGGCAATCTCTATCAGTGCCCGACTGTTTAGCATCGTATTAGCATCAGAAAAAATAAGAATAGTATTTTTTGCAGTTTCTACTGCCCGGTTTAATGCAGCCGTTTTACCTTTTCTGACAGGTGCATTAAGACAAACGACAGATTGATAGTTCTTTAAAATTTCCTCAGATTTATCTTCAGAACCATCAATGACGAAGATAATTTCAAGCTTTTCTGGCGGATATTGAAGTTCAAAACAATTCTTCACCTTTTCAGTCAAAATGGCCTCTTCATTATATGCTGCAATGATCAGGGTAACAGGGAGCAAATCAGTAAATACTGTGCCTGATTTTTCATGGGCTTTAAAATTACCTTTTAGTGCATCCCTAAACTTTATCAGCAGGTATACAAGCAGACCATAACCAATATAAACGTAAAAAAGTAAGAATAAAGAAATATTAAACAGAGCAGACATTAATTGATTGAGTCTTTAAATTCGAGTAAAAAAGATTTTAGCTGCATCAGTGAATCAATCACCTTTTGCTTGTCAGTAGCCTTACCCTGATTTGTTTTCAGGTAGTCGCGGGCACCCTGCAGGGTATGACCTTTTTCTTTTACCAGCCCATAAATGATCTTCAGGTTTTGTAAATCTTCCTGACTGAACATCCGGTTTCCTTTTTTATTTTTCTTTGGATTAAGTACCTCAAATTCTTTTTCCCAGAATCTTATCAATGAGGCATTCACCTGCAATAAGCTTGCAACCTCACCGATTGAAAAATATAACTTATTGACTTCCCGTTCTTTATATGGCATTACTTTAACTATAAAACAAATATAATAATCTGCCTGTCTTTTAAGCTGTGATTTTTTTTAAAACATGAACGTAAGAATGAATGAAAAGAGATCACAGTATCAAGGAATGAATTCTACTTTTGTACACTAATTTAGATTATGACTTCAAGTGAAATCAGGAAAACCTTTTTACAGTTTTTTCAAGACAAGCAGCACCAGATAGTTGCATCGGCACCCCTTGTTATAAAAAACGACCCTACGTTATTATTCACAAATGCGGGGATGAATCAATTTAAAGATTTGTTCCTGGGTAGTGGTGTAGTTGAGTTTAAACGTATAGCTGACACTCAGAAATGCCTGCGTGTATCGGGCAAGCATAATGATCTTGAAGAAGTAGGCATTGATACCTATCACCATACTTTTTTTGAAATGCTTGGTAACTGGAGTTTCGGTGACTACTTTAAAAAAGAAGCAATTGCCTGGGCCTGGGAACTTTTAACCGTAGTTTATAAATTACCGGTTAAAGATCTTTATGTTACTATATTTGAAGGTGATGCTGAACTTGCCCTTGAAAAAGATGTTGAAAGCTTCAGCTTCTGGGAAGAATTTATTGCTACAGACCGGATTATTGATGGCAACCGCAAAGATAATTTCTGGGAAATGGGTGACACTGGTCCTTGTGGCCCATGTTCAGAAATCCACATTGATTTACGCACAGAAGCTGAAAAAGCTGCTGTTTCAGGTCGCAGTCTGGTTAATCAGGGACATCCACAGGTGGTTGAGATCTGGAACCTGGTATTCATGCAGTTTAACAGGTTAAGCTCTGGTAAACTGATCAATTTGCCTGCCAGGCATGTAGATACAGGTATGGGCTTCGAGCGCCTGTGTATGGCGATTCAGAAAAAGCGTTCAAACTATGATACTGATGTATTTCAGCCTATGATTCGGTTTATGGCTGAGAAGCGTGAGGTTGAATACGAAAAAAATGAAACCATCGACATTGCCTTACGGGTACTTGCCGATCATGTAAGGGCTATTTCATTCAGTATTGCCGACGGACAGCTGCCATCTAATACAGGGGCAGGTTATGTTATCAGACGTATACTTCGTAGGGCCGTAAGGTATGGTTATACCTATCTAAATGTGCGTGAACCCTTTTTATATACGCTTGTAGATATTCTGGCTGAAGGTTTTCTAGGTGTTTTTAATGAGCTGACAGATCAGCTGATATTTATAAAAAAGGTAATTCAGGAAGAAGAAAATGCTTTTTTAAGAACACTTGAAGCAGGAATTAACCGATTTGAAAAATATAAGGCTGTTGAAATGGTTGTTGAAGGGGCTTTTGCCTTTGAACTGTTCGACACATTTGGTTTTCCTGTTGACCTGACCGAACTGCTTGCCCGTGAAAAAGGCTGGGCACTTGATATGCCTGTATTTGATGCAGAACTTGAAAAGCAGCGTACAAGAGCACGCAATGCCACCGCTATTGAAGCTGGTGACTGGACAATTATTCAGGATGGCCCGGTTACTGGGTTTATAGGCTATGATTCATTAATCAGCCCATCAAAAATTCTTCGTTATCGCAGGGTAGAAGCCAAGGGTAAAATACTATATCAACTGGTTCTCGATATCACCCCTTTTTATGCTGAAAGCGGAGGGCAGCTAGGTGACCAGGGCTGGCTGAAAAATAGTAAGGAAGCAATCAGGATTGTCGACACAAAAAAAGAAAATAACCTGATCATTCATTTAACAGAAACACCTCCTTTATTTACTGATCAGGTATATACAGCAGCCGTTGATGGTGGCAGAAGAATAGCGATAGCCACCAACCATTCAGCCACTCATCTCTTACAGGCAGCCTTAAAGAAGGTTCTTGGGAGTCATATACAGCAGAAAGGGTCACTTGTTGATGCAACCCATCTGCGTTTTGACTTTTCCCATTCATCAAAGCTCAGTGAAGAAGAACTTGCTGAAGTAGAAAAGCTGGTAAATGAAAAAGTGCGTGAGAATATTGCACTCAGAGAACAACGTAATGTTCCAATTGATGAGGCTGTAGCACAAGGGGCAACTGCATTATTTGGTGAAAAATATGGGAAAGAGGTACGCATAATAACCTTTGGAGAAAACTATTCTAAAGAACTTTGCGGGGGTACACATATTGCGGCAACCGGCACTATAGGTTTCTTTAAAATCGTGGCCGAAGCAGGGGTAGCAACTGGAATCAGACGTATTGAAGCAATTACGGGTTCTGTGGCTTATGATTATATTCAAGAGCAGAATAGTATTCTCAAACAGGTTCGACTGTTATTAAAAAACCCCCTTGATCTGGTCAGGGCAATTGAAGAAAATCAGGTTACTCTTCAGGCCATGCGAAAAGAAATTGAGAAGGATCTTATCGAAAAAGCTAAAGCTGAGAAAGAGCAAATTCGTAAACTTATTGACGTCAACAGGGAGATTTCAGTTGTTTCTTACCTCTTGCAGCTACCTTCAGCCGAAGCCATGAAAAGTATTTCATTTGAGCTTAAAACTGAATTCTCAAATCTTGTACTGGTGTTAGGTACAGTCATTGATGGTAAGCCGTTGCTAAGTATTGCAGTTTCAGACGGGCTTATAATCAAACAGAAAATCAATGCTTCTCAATTAATCAGGCAATTAGCACCGATGATTGATGGCGGCGGCGGAGGGCAACCATTTTATGCGACAGCAGGAGGCAAAAATGTAGCTGGTTTGCAAAAAGCATTTGAAAAAGCATCGGAATTGTTTTAGGAATAAGTATTATTGATAACCAATTAATATTCCGAGGGTTCACCCATTTAAAAAGGCCCCGCTAAAAATCGATAAGTAGCAGGGCGCTAGAACATTTTACAATTTTATCTTAAATAATAGCTAATGAGTTTAACAAACATTCCTGCTGGAGTCGCCACGGGAGACGCAGTAAGTGAGATTTTCAAATTTGCGAAAGAGCATCACTTTGCTTTACCTGCAGTAAATGTGATTGGTTCAAGTACCGCAAACACAGTGATGGAAACTGCCCGTGATCTGAAAGCCCCTGTAATCATACAGTATTCAAATGGTGGTGCCCAGTTTAATGCGGGCAAAGCACTTTCAAATGAAAACCAGCGTTCAGCAATTGCTGGTGCAATAACCGGAGCCATTCATATTCATGAACTGGCAAATCTGTATGGTGCAACTGTTATACTGCATACAGATCATGCTGCAAAAAAACTATTGCCATGGATTGACGGATTGCTTGATGCCAGTGAAAAACATGTTAAATCTCATGGTCATGCACTGTATAGCTCACATATGCTTGATCTTTCAGAAGAGCCTTTGCATGAGAACATAGAAATCTGCAAAAAGTATCTTGAAAGAATGAGCAAACTTGGTATCACTCTTGAAATCGAACTGGGTGTTACAGGTGGTGAAGAGGATGGGGTTGATAATTCAGATGTTGATAATTCAAAGCTCTATACCCAGCCAGAAGATGTTGCTTATGCCTATGAGCAGCTTTCACAGGTAAGCCCGAATTTCACGATTGCTGCCTCATTTGGTAATGTGCATGGTGTTTATAAGCCAGGTAATGTAAGACTTGAGCCAATCATCCTGCATAATTCACAAGAGTATGTACAAAAGAAATTCAATACAGGAAAACTTCCTTTAAACCTGGTTTTTCATGGTGGTTCAGGATCTACTGTTGAAGAAATCAGAGAAGGAATCTCATATGGCGTTATTAAAATGAATATTGATACAGATATTCAGTGGGCATACTGGGATGGTATAAGAAATTACTACAAAGCTAAAGAAGGATATCTGCAAGATCAGATTGGCAATCCTGAAGGCAGTGATGTACCTAACAAAAAATATTATGACCCAAGGGTTTGGTTAAGAAAGGCCGAAGAATCAGTGAAAGTTCGCCTGACTAAGGCATTTGAAGATCTAAATAATGTAAATACACTGGATTAAACCAGGCTCCTATTGAACCTTGCAATACATGGATTGCAAGGTTTATGTAATTAAAATAGAAGTTTAGGGGGGGGAAATTAATGGTATTTCTTTTACATTATTCCTTCATCTTTTTATATCAAGATGTATTTTTCTCTGAGATCAGGACTATTTCAAATCAAAAGGCATGATCAATAAGAAATGGTTTTCAAACTCATTAGTTTATAATGGAATTCTGGTGGGAGTATTTTTCTTTCTGGCCTTCAGTACCTCTGGTAAAGGCCTTGTAATAGAGGGATTAATGAAAATTGGTTTTTTTCAGCCCACACTTGAACTCCCGTCTTCTGTGATTAAACACGTAAATCCTGTTGCAGATATTTTGTTTCAAAATAGTAAGGGGACTGATATTCATCTTGACCAGCTTCGGGGTAAGGTTGTTTTTATAAATTTCTGGGCAACCTGGTGTCCTCCTTGTATTGCTGAAATGCCTTCAATCGACAAGTTGCATTCTTCTCTCCAAGACAATCAGCATATTGTGTTTATCATGGTCGATGTAGATAATGATCTGAAGAAGTCAACCCGGTTTATGAGCAGTCATAACTTAAATCTAGAAGTTTACAAAGCAATGACAGAAATACCAGAAAATATGCTGGGCGGTTCTATTCCAACTACCATAATCCTTGATAAAACCGGTCATATCGTTTTTTCACATGCCGGAGGGGCAGACTACAGTAATGCCGCCGTTTTACCTTATCTGGAAAATCTAGCCTTACACTAGGTCTTTTTACGACACGAGAAATAAAAAAAAGAACCTACCACACTTCAATAGCAAATTCCCATTGTACAATTTCATGATTATTTAAACCTTAATTACGTTTATAGAGGCTTAGATGGCTCGATTTCATGATCTGTATCAATCATCTCCGTGCCCATGTCCGTGCCCATTTCCATTTCCATTATCTCCTTTGTCACCCCGGTCACGGTCATGCTTATTTTCTTTCCAGTCGCCACGGTCTCCACCTTTATCACCGCGTTCCTGATAATATCCTTCATCATCGCCATGATGCTTATACCAGCCTTTATGTTTACCATTATCATGCCCACGATAGTAACCACTATCGCCCCAGTCTGGATGATATGATCTCACATAGGCATATCTGTTTCTGTTATAGTAAGTATATGGCTCATCACCATAGTAGTTTACGGCTATCCGGTGGCAGGAAGCGAAATCAACGTTTCCATAAAATGTTGGTAGGTTAACTGTGAATTCCCATTGATTACCATCATTTATAAAATATCCTCGACGGCTGGCATCATAATAAGAATCGATTTCAGGAATATAATAGTACCGTGTATGGTGAGCATATTCATGGGGTGCCCACCATGGCGGGTTTCCGATAGTTATATTAAATGCGACCTGGGCTTTGCTAGAATAGGGGATTAAACCACCAACAACAAATAAAATGATTAATAATAGCTTTTTCATAGCTGAAAATTTATGAGACAATTAAATCTTGCAATGCACATGCCCCAATCACGATAGCAGGTAAATTAAAGGATCTCTTGGAATGGTAAACTAAACCAGTATCGGTAATAACGCCATTTATTGAATTATACGTTCTGATCAAAAAAAAGTTATTAGCCTAAAAAACCTATATTTGAGTTGATATAACGCCTAATAAATGTCCATTTTAGAAGACAGATATGAAGTTGTTGTCGGATTGGAAATCCATGCGCAGCTTTCAACTTTGAGTAAAATTTATTCCCCAGATTCAGCAGAATATGGTGGTAGCCCCAATACCCATGTTAGTGCAATCACCCTTGGCCATCCAGGAACACTGCCCGTACTAAATGAAAAGGCTGTTGAATTTGCCGTCAAGATGGGCTTTGCCGTGAACTGCCATATCAGGCATGAGAATCAGTTTGCCAGAAAAAACTATTTCTATGCAGATTTGCCTAAGGGTTACCAGATAACCCAGCACACAACTCCGATTTGTTACGAAGGTTATCTTGATATCAAAATGAAAGATGGACTTCTAAGGCGAATCGGAATTACCCGTATTCATATTGAAGAGGATGCTGGAAAAAGTATACATGATCAGGATCTTCATGATTCTCTGATTGACTTAAACAGGGCAGGTGTGCCTCTTATTGAAATCGTATCAGAACCAGACTTGAGAAGTGCCGAAGAAGCAGGCGTTTATCTTACCGAAATTCGCAAATTGCTCAGGTACCTTGATATCTGCGATGGTAATATGGAAGAGGGCAGTATGCGATGTGATGCCAATATTTCTGTCAGACCAAAAGGTGCCAAAGAATATGGTAACCGATGCGAAGTTAAAAATCTGAATTCAATCAGAAATGTTCAGCGCGCCATCGAACATGAAGCCCAGCGTCAGGTTGAGGTTCTCGAAGCAGGAGGAAGAATTGATCAGAATACGCTAAACTTTGATGCACTTACAGGAAATACATCGGTTCTGCGCTCAAAAGAGATGTCTAATGATTACCGTTATTTTCCTGAGCCAGACCTGCCACCGCTGGTTTTAAGTGATTCTTTTATTGCAGGTGTTAAAGCTGCCATGCCTTTATTGCATGATGCACTTTACGCAATTTTTGTAAATGAGTATAAAATTTCAGGCGCCGAGGCAATTACCCTGCTTGACCGCCGGGAAATAGCCATGTATTTCATGGAGATGTGCAAACATACTAACAATGCAAAGGCCGCTTTTAACTGGCTTATGGGCCCGGTTAAATCATATACGAATGAACAGGCTACTGACATAACTGAATTCCCCCTGAAACCTGCGGGCCTTGCTGCCATAATTGCATTGGTAGACGATGGAAAAGTAAATAATACCCTTGCTGCCCAGCAGATCTTACCCATCATGATTGCTAATCCATCATTTGATCCGCTTGAAATTGCTATTCGTGAAGGACTTTTAATAGAGGCCGATTCAACTGAATTAAATGGATATATCTTGCAGGCGATTGAGAAGTTTGCTGATAAAGTACTGGAGTATCAGCATGGCAAAAAAGGATTAACCGGCCTGTTTATGGGTGAGGTTATGAAATTAAGTAAGGGTAAGGTAGATCCTAAAACGGTCAGTAAATTATTGACTGATGCACTTGATTCATATAATCTATAGTCAGTAGTTATCTGTCTTGCACGATATTAGAATTCACTAATGACAAAATAATAAATTTTCACATGAAAATAGCTATTTCAGCTTTAGCCTGTCTGTTTATACTTGCTGCCTGTAACCAAGGAACAAGTTTTAAAGTAGAAGGTATACTTGAGAACCCAAAGTCAAATAAGATTTATTTGGCCGAAACCCAGAACAGTCAGGTCGTGCCGATTGATACCGCTATACTGGGTAAAGACGGGCGATTTAAGTTTACTCGTGAAATAAAAGAGCCTGTAGTTTATCAACTGGTAACCGAGGGTTTTAATGCCGAGGTCTTTGCCAAGAGAGGTACTTCTGTATTTGTGCAGGCAAATCTGCGAGATACCAGCATGGATTATACCATTTATGGCTCTGCTGAAAATAAACTTTTAAAGGAGGAAGCGGTGTTCCGTATCAATGCAACCAAGCAGTTAGGTAAACTGATGACCCAGTATAAGACTGCCCGGACAATTGCTGATTCAGCCAGAATATATAATGCTGTAAAAAGTATTCAGGATACTTTCTATAATAACACGGCAAATTTTGTTGAGCTCAACAAGCGGTCTATCGTTTCTCTGTATGCAATTAATTATTTAAGTGCTGACAAGGATTTTGCGATTTTTGAGGATGTTGCAAATTATGCAGGGCTTAGTTTTAAGGGCAATCCCATGGCAGATTCACTGCTTACTTTTGTTAAAAAAGCACGGGTCACAGCTATAGGTCAGGTGGCACCTGAAATCAATCTTCCTGATCCATCGGGGGTTTACCATCCGCTTTCAAAGCTTAGGGGTAAATATGTTCTGATTGACTTCTGGGCATCATGGTGTGCACCTTGCCGTGCTGAAAATCCTGATAATGTCAAACTATTCAAAAAGTATCAGTTAAAAGATTTTACCATTTATGGAGTTTCACTTGACCGTGACAAACCATCATGGGTGAAAGCGGTTGCGACAGATCACTTAGACTGGACACAAGTAAGTGAACTTAAGTATTGGGATTCTGAAGTTGTGAAGCAATATGATTTCCAGAGCATCCCCCATAATATTATCATAGACAAAGAAGGAAAAATTATTGCCAAGAATTTACACGGTGAAGAACTTGCTAACTTTTTGCAGAAATTGTTCAAATAAAAACTACTTTGTACATGTAAACCCTATCTGTTAGCATATCCTTAATTTTACTTAGATTTACCTTAGAGAATTTAATTGTATATAAAAATAATATGACTTCACCCAAACAGAAAATTCTTGTTGTTGATGATGAGGCTGATATTTTAGAATTGATCGAGTACAATTTAAAAAAAGAAGGTTATCAGGTTTTTACCGCTGTAAACGGTCAGGAAGCAGTTACTACAGCTAAAAAGGTAGAGCCAGATCTGATTATTCTTGATATTATGATGCCTAAGATGGACGGCATTGAAGCTTGCAGGCTATTAAGAACCATGCCCGAGTTTAAAAAGACTTTCATGGTTTTTTTAACCGCCCGCAGTGAAGAATATTCAGAAATAGCTGGTTTTAATGTTGGTGCAGATGATTATATCGCAAAACCGATTAAACCAAGGGCGCTGATAAGCCGCATAAATGCTATACTTCGCCGAAACACAATCGCTGAAGAACTTACCGAAAACAAACTTGAGATAGGAGGTTTGGTTATAGACCGTGATGCTTTTATTGTTTTCAGAGGAACAGAAAAAATTGTTCTTGCAAAAAAAGAGTTTGAACTTCTTTACTTACTTGCATCAAAACCAGGCAAAGTATATACCCGGGAAATAATCCTTAAGAATATATGGGAAGATTCTGTGGTGGTAACCAATCGAACCATAGATGTACATATTCGTAAACTGAGAGAGAAACTGGGCGATACATATGTTACCACGGTAAAAGGCGTCGGTTATAAATTTGACGTCTAGGCCGGTTCTAAACCAGTATGCTTAATTGACCTTTCGGGCAGGTGAGCTTCCAGTTCAACCTAAATTAAGAGTATGATTAAAAATCCTACACCTAAAACCCTGTCATTTTTTACTTCTTTATGTGTTTCTCTGATTGCAGGATTAATATCTTTTATTTTTAAGTCAGGGTATACTGAAATTATTGCTTCAGTGATTGTGGTATTTTTCACTTCTTTCACCTTGATACTTTACGCGCTTGAATTTTTTATCTACCGTAAGATCAAACTTATCTATAAGACAATTCACAATCAGAAACTTCAAAAGTTTTCGCAGTTTAACTTCACAGAACTCAGCAGGGTAAATGACCCGGTTTCAGATGTAAACGAGGAAGTACTAGAATGGGCTGCTGATCAAAAAATCGAAATAGATCAGCTTAAGCAAAACGAAATTTTCAGAAAAGACTTTTTAGGTAATGTTTCTCATGAGTTGAAGACCCCGATTTTCAGTATACAGGGCTATATTAATACCTTGCTCGATGGGGCAATGGAAGATCAGGAAGTAAATATATATTTCCTTACAAAGGCAGGCAAGGCTACTGACCGTCTGGCGGCCCTTGCAATGGATCTGGAATCAATCTCACAGCTTGAATCAGGTTATCTTCAGATGGAAATGGAGTTGTTCGATATTAACGATCTTATACGTGATGTTTTTTACAGTACAGAGTTTCTTGCCCAGGAGCGACATATTACCATGGGCTTTAAAGAAGGCTGTGACAGACCGTTCTTTGTCGAGGCTGATAAGTACCGCATCAGGGAGGTACTTTCAAACCTGATCATTAACTCTATCAAATACGGTAAAGATGGGGGCAAGTCTTCTGTTGGCTTGTATGATATGGATGAAAACATATTGATAGAGGTAACAGATAACGGACTTGGCATTGAGCCTGAATTCTTGCCCCGGTTATTTGAGCGCTTTTTCAGGGTTGATAAAAGTAGAGTGCGGGGTACTGAAGGAGGTACAGGTTTAGGCTTGTCAATCGTTAAACATATTATTGAGGCGCATAACCAGACTATTAATGTGCGTAGTAAACATGGAATTGGAACTACCTTTGCATTCACATTGAGTAAAGGGTAATAACAATTTCAGGTAGGTTATAACCCCTGTTAAAGTGCAGTATAATTACTGTGCAAATCGTAATCGTAGTACTGACAAAAAGGCAGTTTTATAAAATAATATTCGATAGTAATCATATAATCAATAATTTAACCTAAATCAGATCTACTTTAAGTTTAGGTTATACTACAAGCCATTCACGGGCTTGACTCACTTTTTAGTTTGCAGACCAATGAAACCTATTAATTTCAAAGACATCATATTATTTGAAGATGACAATTTATTTGTTGTCAATAAGCCCCCTTTTCTTGCAACCCTTGACGAGCGTAATAATTATGAGCCCAGCCTGATTCGTCTGACGAAAGAATATTTTCCTGAAGCACAGATCTGTCACCGCCTGGATAAAGAAACATCAGGCGCATTAATCATTGCCAAAAATCCAGAAACGTATCGCTCGGTGAGTATGCAGTTTGAGCACCGTAAAGTTGAAAAAATTTACCATGCCGTGATAGAAGGTACTCATCAGTTCAAAGAGCTTGATATTAATCTGCCAATTTTGAATGAGGGTAAAGAAAAGGTGAAAATCAGCCGGGCTCAAGGTAAAAGAGCCGAAACCCAGTTTACTTCTATTAAATTCTTCCGTCATTTTACCCTGGTTGAATGCAAGCCCCTTACAGGCCGTATGCACCAGATTCGAATACACCTTGCCACCCAGCGTGCTGTAATCGCTGGTGATGAATCTTACGGTGGTAAACCGCCTATGCTGTCTTTGATCAAGAAAAAGAATTACAAGCTGTCTGAAGAAGAAGAAGAGCAGCCCATCATAAAGCGTTTTGCATTACATGCTTATCAGGTATCTTTTGTTGACCCTACAGGTGTCGCTGTATGTATTCATGCTCCTTATCCGAAAGACTTTGCTGCCTTTTTGAAGTTGCTTGAAAGGTATGATTCATAAGCCTTTCAAAAACGAGGCTGCCTGATATTTAGCCTTCCGTATGGGTTAATTGAACCAGTGTATAACTAAATCTCAGAATGCCTCTTATTTTTGAAAGGCTTATTCTTTGGGTAGTGGTCAAAAACGAGGCTGCCTGATATTTAGCCTTCCGTATGGGTTAATTGAACCAGTGTGAAACTAAATCTCAGAATGCCTCTTATTTTTGAAAGG
>Ga0209724_1002110_pt1 | contig 17333 bp, 12 predicted proteins | sample grotaG_FD_184143 | JGI IMG/M metagenome (GOLD analysis project Ga0209724, IMG submission 184143) | Glacier valley bacterial and archeal communities from Borup Fiord, Nunavut, Canada, to study Microbial Dark Matter (Phase II) -... | ecosystem: Environmental > Aquatic > Freshwater > Ice > Glacier ...
GTCAGGGGCGAATGTCAGTTTCTGCCTTTTATCTGTAAATATTTTGTTTTTTAATGGTCAGATAGAACAGCCATAAGTGAATATTCATTCCAGTTTGCGATTTCGCAGTTATGGCTATTTCGTGGGCTGAAAGTGACCGAGCACGAAGTGACGGGAGGTGATGCGCCAAAGGTTATCATCTGCATCACCGGACGGCCCTTGACTTTTCCGGCTGGCGATCAATATATTTGCCAGACAATTTGAGTGTAACAGCAAACTTCCTCTGAAAGAAGGTTTCAAAAAGAACCTTAGATCTTATGAATATCGAATGGAATAATTTTTGATTGACCACAAAAGAAAAGCCTCGGTAAAGAGGCTTCATAAAGCGTATTTTATAATTATTGACCAATTGCCAGGGACCACATTTCCCAATAATCAGGATTTTCTTGTTCCCACGTAGTTAAAGAATCAGAATCTTCAGCGCTATTGCGTTTTCCAAATAAAAATTCCAATTCATCCTGTTTCTGAACATCTTCTAAAACTAAGGTTGTTTTCATGACAATAATTTTAAGGGTTAAAAATTTTATGCAAGGTGAAAGGGTGACATATCAGGGCAGTCAAGGAGGAACTGGAATACCGGATTCCGCTTTTGCGGGAGAGGATATGCCGGGAAAATCCTTGAATGAGCGAAGCGGTACCTGATGGGATAGCCTACCTTAGCATAGAATTTCAACCGTTCAGTGTCATGAAAACAGTTGGTTTATAAAACTGTAAAAGAGTAACATGAATTACATTTTATGGGAAAAGCCAGTTGATAAATCAGTTTTTGAAACGAGCAAAAAAAGAGACCCGAAGGCCTCTCTTGCTATTCAACTGAACCAGTTGGCGAAGGTTCCGCTTTCTGGTTCAGTATGTAATTTACTGCATTTTGTGCCTGTGCAGCTGCCAGTACCAAAACCTTTGGATCATCTTTGAAAGTTCTAATCCAGCTTTTAATGTATGCGGCATTGTTTTCGATGGTCTGCTGTTCAATATTGGTTATGCCGCACAGGTAAGCAGCTCCTAATTCGGCCACCAATTCTTCTTGGCTATAGTCCTGAAAACCAAATGTATGATCTTTAATTTTCTCATGTCGTCCAAGCCTTGAGCGGTGGCCAACGCTATGGATAAGTTCATGATACAAAACTGAATATACCTGTTCGTCATGAAAGAAAGATCTTTGACTTGGCATATAGACAGTATCAAGTGAAGGTGAGTAGTAAGCATGATCACTGTTCCATTCGATTTTCGGGCAGTCTTTCCACTCATGGATAATCTGATCAGCAGCAGCAATAGAATTAAAATCGTGATCAAAAGCCTCCGCATCCGGGATCTTCTTTGGATCGATCCCTTCGGTTTGCGTGAGGTTGAAAACATTGTAGTAACGAAGAAAGGGTGTCTTCTTGACTGAACCGTCTTTCTCTTCCGACTCCAGAATCTTCCAGAAGACCACCATCGTTGCTTTCTCACCTTTGCGGATATTTCCATTAAGTGCCCTTGCCTGTTCGAAAGTCATGTAAAACGGCGAAGTGTAAGGAAGGCAAAGCAACATCCATAAATTGATTCCGGTGTAAGGTCGATTGGATATCATATTCCGGGGCATCCCGTTCTTTGTTCTCCAGGGAATCTGCCACGGCACAACACCAGCTTCCAATCTGTCAATAATCTTTTGTGTAACAACTTCATAAAGATCCATTTTATTCATCTGTGATGCTTCTGCCTTGAAGACTTATTTTGGCAACTGGCACGCCGGTTAAATTTTTGCGTGCCGATCATTGAGCTGCCACGGATAAGGTCAACGGGGTGCATGTCAGTTTGCAACCCTGCCCGAAGGGTAGTGTTATTCTGGCAAACTGAACGCATCTGAAGGATTCCGGCGCGCCGGAACCCCTTTACTGTTCCGTGGAGCGATCAATAACTTTGAAAAATTTAAGAGGAGTGTCTATCTAAATCTGCTTCAAAAAATCTGAATACTTTATTTTCGGGCTGGAAACAATCAGTTTGAATTATTATCAATAAAATGTTCATTTTTCCTAATTTTACCATCTTTGCAATTAGTGGCGTCGGAAAGGAAGAATCGCACAGTAAATTTCCTTTTTCCGCTAAACTTTAAATATTCAACATTGAACGCTTTAGATATGACCGACAAACTGGACCTTCAATCACCTGACCTGGTAAACGAAAATATTCAGAAAATAGCTGCCCTTTTTCCCAATTGTGTGACTGAAACCGCCGAAGGAAAAGCCATTGACTTCGATCTGCTCCGGCAAGAACTTAACCACGAAATTGTGGAAGGTGCGAAAGAACGGTACCGTTTGGAGTGGCCAGGCAAGCGCGAAGCCATTGTTACTGCCAATTTACCCACCACCAAAACCTTACGCCCTGTACCCGAAGAGAGTGTGAATTTCGACACCACTGAAAACCTCTACATCGAAGGCGACAATCTCGAAGTGCTAAAGCTTTTGCAAGAAAGTTACCTGGGTAAAATAAAAATGATATACATCGATCCGCCTTACAATACTGGTGGTGATTTTGTGTATAAAGACAACTTTGCTCAGGAGACAGTTGAATATAAAACAGATGATGCACAAATAGATGAAATTGGACAACGGTTAGTAGCTAACCCAGAAACCAATGGTCGCTATCATTCCGATTGGTTGACTATGATTTACCCACGTTTAAAATTAGCAAGGAACTTATTAAAAATCGATGGTGTTATTTTTATTTCGATTGACGATCATGAATATCACAATTTAAGAAAAATTTGCGATGAAGTCTTTGGTGATGTTAACATCTTAGGTACTATTATTTGGAAAAATGTCACGGACAACAATCCTTCAAATATTGCTACCGAACATGAAAGCATACTTGTTTATGCTCGTTCAAAACCTGATTTGGAGGGAGTTTGGAAATCGAAACTTTCAGCCGTTAAAGATATTTTGGTAGATATTGGCAATAAACTGACTACAACATTCAAAAGTCAAGATATTTTGCAGGTCGAATATTCCATATGGTTTCGAGAGAACAAATCGCAATTAGGACCACTTGATCGATATAAATACATTGATAAAGACGGAATTTATACTGGCAGTCAAAGTGTACATAACCCAGGAAAAGAAGGCTATCGTTATGATGTTTTGCACCCTGAAACAAATTTACCATGTAAAGAACCACTGATGGGTTATAGATTCCCTGAAACAACGATGAAAAAATTGCTTGAAGAAGGAAAGATTCTATATGGTGATGACCACAATAAAATTATCGAGTTAAAAGTTTACGCCAAAGATTTTGTTGAAAAATTATCGAGTGTTATGGAACTTGATGGTCGTTTAGGTTCATACGATTTAAAGGTGTTATTTCCCGAATTTAAAAAAACATTTACAAATCCAAAACCTGTGAGCTTGTTGTCTCAATATTTTTCTTTTGTAACTGGAACAAATGATTTAGTATTAGACTTTTATTCAGGTTCATCCACTTCAGCACACGCTATTATTGCACTTAATGCCGAAGATTGGGGAAGTCGCAAATTCATAATGGTGCAATTACCTGAAAAAACTGATGAAAAAAGCGAAATCTATATAGCGGGGTACAAAAGTATTTGCGAGATTGGCAAAGAGCGCATCCGCCGTGCCGGTAAAAAAATTGCTGATGAATTAAACGCAAAAATTGAAAAAGAGAAAGCGGAACAAGCAGGTAAATTTGATTTTGAGAATGAGGGTGAATCATTAATTCCCGAAGATTATAAGTTGGACATTGGGTTTAGAGTTTACAAACTCGACAACAGCAATATGCAGGATGTTTATTACCGCCCGCAGGATTACAAACAGGCCAATCTCGATCTGTTTGCCGACAATATCAAACCCGACCGCACTTCTCATGACTTGTTGGCCCAGGTGATGCTTGATTGGGGTTTGCCGCTTTCGTATCACATCGAAGAGATACTGATCGATGGCAAACAAGTGTTCAGGGTAGCGCAAAATTCATTATTGGCTTGTTTCGACAATGGCATCAACGAAGCTTTTGCAAAAGAGCTGGCCACCCATGCACCTCTGCGCGTTGTCTTCCGCGACCGTTCCTTTGCCGACGACACTGCGAAGGAAAACGTGAAGCAATTGCTCAAACAATTAAGCCCTGAGACGGAGATGAGGGTGATATAGTGGACGCTGCTATTGAATAATATATTACTAATGAGGTTGTTGTTAATGTTGAAGATGATGTTGAACGTGCTGTTAAGGCTTATGTGATAAGTAAACCTGAAAGTAATTTTACAAACAAACAAATAGCTGATATTCAGGTGGTAATTTATGTGATGGTTATGTGATAAAATCTAAAGATGATGAACGAACAGGAACTAAAAGCACTATTAGAAAGACTGGTAAAACTTCCCAAAGAATCGGAGTGGGTCGAGTTTAAACACAACTTCCATTCTGGCGAAGAAATTGGGGAACTAATTTCAGCACTTGCCAATGGCGCATGTCTCAACAATCAGGAAAATGGTTATATTGTTTTCGGCGTTGAAAATAATTTGCAAACCATTGTAGGTACGACATTTCAACCATCAATGCATAAAATAAAGGGACAGGAATTGGAAAATTGGCTTCATCAGTTTCTTGATCCACGTATTGATTTCAGGATTTATGAGTTCATTTATAAAGATCATGTATCTGGCAAATCAATTGCAATTTTTGAAATTCCGGCCGCTCAACATCAACCTGTCAGATTCGACCGCATTGGATATGTTCGTGTAGGAAGTTATACCAGGAAATTAACCGAATTCCCCGAGAAAGAAGCAAAAATATGGAATAAAAAAGGTCAAAAAACGTTTGAGCTTGAAATTTCAAAACGCAATGTTTCTGATGATGAAGTTATAGGCTTGTTAGATACTCAAGCTTATTTTGATTTGTTCAAATTACCTTATCCGACAAATAGAAGTGCTGTACTTGAAAAGTTTGAATCAGAGAAGTTTATTAAATCAATATCCGGAAAATATCATATTACCAATTTAGGTGCAATTCTTTTTGCGAAAAATATTGATCAGTTCGATCAATTATCACGCAAAGCGGTTAGGGTGATTGTTTACAAAGGTAAAAACAAAATATTCACCGAACGCGAACAAATAGGCAAGAAAGGCTATGCAATTGGATTTGATGGACTTATAAGCTTCATCAACAGCCAACTACCCGCGAATGAAGAAATTGGCAGAGCATTTCGTAAGGAGGCAAGAATGTATCCTGAAATTGCCATTCGTGAATTGGTTGCAAACGCTTTAATCCATCAGGATTTTCAAGTAACAGGTACTGGTCCGATGATTGAAATTTTCCAGGATCGTATAGAATTCACCAATCCGGGTGTACCGCTAATTACAACAAGTAGGTTTATTGATGAATATCAGTCGAGAAATGAAATATTGGCATCTTTCATGCGACGCATAGGAATTTGTGAAGAAAAGGGAAGTGGCATAGACAAGGTTATTTTTAATGCTGAACTTTATCAGCTACCGGCACCAGATTTTCAAGAAAAGGAAAAACATACAAAAACAATCATGTATTCATTCAAAGAGTTGAATGAGATGGATAAAAATGACAAGATTAGGGCGACCTACCAACATGCTTGTTTGTGTTATGTGTCAAATGAAAAAATGACCAACCAGTCACTTAGAAAACGGTTTCAGATTGTGGAACATAACTACTCAATCGCATCGCGTATCATCCGGGATGCTTTACAATCAAATTTAATTAAGGAAGATGATCCAGAAAGTAATTCGCGAAAATTTGCAAAGTACATTCCTTACTGGGCTTAATCTTATTTGATGGATTGATAAATATTTCGATTAACTTCTGGATAAGTATCTGAAATACAGATCTTATTTTATGTGACGGTTATTTGATGATTTTTGGGATTTTGATAAATGAGTTTTTTTGTGTAAACATAGAGAACAATCATAAAATGCATTTAATATGGGATTGCCTGTAAATATTGAAGAACTGATTCATGGCAGAGCTGTTGAATGGGAACGCCTTGAATTTAAGAGAGGATGGAATCCAGAAGAGATTGTCCACTCAATGTGTGCTAATGGTTCTCCTGATCCGGTTTTTAAGACTGACGAACATTGTACTTACTTTCTTACGACTCTTCATGCCGTAGTAAGCGACCATGAAAGCGACCAAGTAAGCGACCAAGTAAGCGACCAAGTAATGTCACTGAATTTCAGCAATTTAAACGATTTGTTGTTTTATTGTAACCAAGTAAGTAACCAAGTAAGTGATCAAGTAAGTGATCAAGTAAATGCGATTATTAATGCTCACTTTGGTGTTCTTGCGTGGGATATTTTAAGGAGTATTAAAAATCATCCAAAATCAAAACAAAGTATTTTAAATGAGATTGGATTAAGCAATCATATAAAAAATAAACAACGTCACATCGATCCATTATTAGATATTGCGTGGATTGAATACACCATTCCGGAAAACCTAAAGGACAGAAACCAAAAATACAGATTAACACCAGCAGGTATGGTGTTAATAAACCTGATAAAGGAATAGGCCAAGTAAATCTGGTAATAAAGGTGTTGAAAAATATGAAAATTGAGTTGAAATGAAAGATTCTGGTAGAAATAGTTGTAAATGTGATATTATTGGTTGTATATTTGCAACCAATAATACTCGCCACGCTTCTCGTAAGATCAGCGCACCCAGGCGAGTTTTCGATTTTTATAGGGAGGCATTATCATGATCTACAGCAAGCCTCCTCTTTCTCTCCAGGAACAAATTCAACGATTAAAAGATCGCGGACTTACATTCGGTAACGAAGTTAAAGCAGCCCATTACTTATCGAATATTAGTAATTATCGCTTACGCGCTTATACTTATCCTTTTCAGGATAATTCAGACCCCAATCATCCTTTCCTAACAGAAATGAGTTTTGAAGATCTGATTAGTTTATACGTTTTTGACAGAAAACTTCGGATACTCATTTTTAATGGGATAGAAAAAATTGAAATAGCACTTCGTACAAAGATTATTTACGAATACTCAATAGGTTGCGGGAATGGCAATTGGTACGAAGATGAAACCATGTATTACGATCATATTCAATTTGAAGAGCACATGGAAACATTGCTAAATGAGATAGATAGATCGAACGAAACATTTATTGATCATTATAAAACCAAATATACACAACCTGAAAATCCACCAGCATGGATGGCGTTAGAAGTGGCTTCATTTGGATTACTAAGCAAGATATATCGCAATCTTTTAAACACTAAACTAAAGACCAAGGTGGCACGAGAATTTGGATTAACAAATTCGATGGTATTATCCAGTTGGATGTTTACTTTCTCAAACATGCGCAATATTGTTGCTCATCATGGTCGGTTGTGGAACCGAAGATTTGTTGCATCAGTTCAACTACCTACACACACATTAAGACCGTTTCTACAAAATACTAATATTTACCCCAATAAACTTTATGCGTTAATGAGTTGTATGAATTTTATTTTACAGGAAATAAGTCCAGGCAATTGCTTTGTAGCTGACTTCAAAAACCTAATAAAAACAAGCGATTTTATTTTCTTGCATGAAATGGGATTCCCTGCCGATTGGGAAAATGAATCAATCTGGCAATAGACTAAAAATTCTTATTTGACAGTTATTTGATAAAACAGAATAATGAAGTTACAATTTAAAGAACAACTCTTCCAGATTAACGCTGTTAAAGCCGTGGTTGATTGCTTTGCCGGTCAGCCACAAGAAACCAACCGCTTTACATTGGAACGGTCCAAAGATATTCTCCGGAAAGCCAAAGCCGTAGCAGCTGGCGACACTCAGGCACAGGTTGATTTCGAAGCCGAAGTGATGGAGCGTATTGGCTACCGTAACCGCCCTTTGTTCATTACCGAAAACCAGATATTAAAGAATATTCAGGATGTTCAGCAAGGCAACGACATATTGCAAAGCGAATCAATTGAGCGTCCCAAAGGGGAAAAGAGCAGCTACAACCTCACCATTGAAATGGAAACGGGTACCGGCAAAACTTATACTTATATCCGTTCAATGTACGAACTTCACAAACACTTTGGATGGAGTAAATACATTATTGTCGTGCCCTCAATAGCTATTCGCGAAGGTGTTTACAAATCATTCGAAGTCACAGAAGAACATTTTCAGGAACTGTATGGTCACAAGATAAAGCCCTTTATTTACAATTCATCACGTCCGCAGGATATCGAAAGTTTTGCCGCCGATAGCCGTATCAGTGTAATGATTATCAATACACAGGCATTCAACGCAACCGGTAAGGATGCACGGCGTATTTACATGGAACTCGATCAGTTTGCCTCGCGTCGCCCCATCGAGATTATTTCACAAACAAACCCAATCCTGATTATTGACGAACCACAATCGGTTGATGGCGACAAGACTTTGCAGCAAATGCAGGAATTCAAACCATTGTTCACCCTTCGATATTCGGCCACGCATAAAGTTGAATACAACAAAGTTTATCGCCTCGATGCCCTGGATGCCTACAACAAAAAGCTGGTGAAGAAAATCCAGGTTAAAGGGATCAATTTGAAAGGTTCAACCGGAACCACGGGATATTTATACCTCGAACAGATTGTAATAAGCAGTTCAAAAGCACCTTTGGCATTGATCGAGTACGAAAAACGTAACGGATCTGGCGTTAAACGTGTCCGTGAAAAGTTAGAGAAAGGAACTGACCTATTTGATCTTTCGGGTGGTATGCCGCAATATAAAAACTTTCTGATACAGGAGGTTGATGGCTATTTCAATAAAATTGTAATCAATGGTGAAGATCTTTTTGCCGGTGAAGCCATAGGCGATCTGGATGAAAAAGCCTTCCGGAGAATTCAGATTCGCGAAACCATTCTTTCGCACCTGAATAAAGAAAAGCAACTTTACGAATCAGGGGTAAAGGTTCTCTCCCTATTTTTTATCGATTCGGTCGAGAAGTACCGCAAATATGACGAGGCAGGAATTGAATTACCAGGCGAATATGCCCAAATATTTGAGGAAGAATACAACCTGATCCGCAACGAATTTGTCGATTTGTTTCACCAAGAATACAACGATTATTTGTACAAACATACGCCACGGGAAGCACATCGGGGATATGCGCCGTCAAATTATATCGATTACCTGAACAGGGATGTTGCGAGCAGCGTCCACAACGGCTATTTCTCTATCGACAAGAAAAGCAAGCGGATTGTTGACAGTGATGTGAAGCGTGGAAAGGAAGATTCTGACGACGTTAGTGCCTACGACTTAATCATGAAGGATAAAGAACGTTTGCTAAGTTTCGAAGAACCTGTGCGTTTTATCTTTTCACACTCAGCATTAAAAGAAGGTTGGGATAATCCGAATGTATTCCAGATTTGTGCGTTGAAACACTCCGATGCCACAATTCGTCGCAGACAGGAAGTTGGCCGTGGAATGCGTTTATGCGTAAACATGATTGGCATTCGTCTTGATTACGAACAGATTGGAGATCAGGTGCAGGAAGTTAATAAACTGACCGTTATCGCATCCGAAAGTTATGAAGCCTTTGCCAGGGGATTACAATCCGAAATTGCCGCTACCCTTAAAGACAGGCCACAAAAGGCAGAGGTTGATTTCTTTGTAGGAAAATTGATTAAAGATTCAAATGGAGTCGAATTGCGCATTGGTAAGGATCAGGCAAAGAAACTAAACAAATATTTGTACAACAACGATATCATTGATGATGATGATAAAATTACGATCGAAGGCCGTAAACTTATCGAAACGAATGCAGTTTTGTTACCCGAAGAAATGGAGCTGTTTCGGAAAGACATAACAGATTTGTTGCGATCAATCTATTCAGGATCAATACCGATCGTTGGGGATGAACGTTCCATTATTTCGAACCTGGGTGTAAACAGCAATTTTCATAAAAAGGAATTTCAGGAACTTTGGAACAAAATCAATCTGAAAACCATTTATGAAGTTAACTTCGATTCTGAGAAACTAATTAAAGACAGTATCATCCGGATTAATGCAGATTTGCATATTTCAGAGCGAATCTATGAAGTGAAAAGTGGTGAATTGCAGGAAAGCACCAAAGAACAACTTGATAATAAAGAGGCATTTAAAGAAACACAGCGAACCACAAAGAAGCTGAATTCCGATATCTATACTAATACCGTTTATGACATTGTAGGTGAATTGGTCAATTATACCAACCTCACCCGGCGCACCATCGTTGCTATTTTAAAAGGTATGAAAGAAGGGCAGTTCTACCTGATCCGCAAAAATCCCGAAGAGTTTATTGCCAAATGCAGCAAGCTTATTAACGAGGTGAAAGCCAGCCTGATCATCAATAACATTGTCTATCACAAAATTGATGAAAGATACGATTCGAAAACAATATTCACCAATCAGAAAGATGCGTTACGTGAGCAGGAAATGCTCAAAAAACATATATACGATTACCTGACTACCGACTCAAAAACCGAAGCCAGTTTTGCCCGGGCATTGGAGAATAGTACTGATGTGGTGGTTTATGCCAAACTTCCGAAGAGCTTTCATATTACGACTCCGGTGGCGAATTATAGTCCCGATTGGGCCATTGTATTTGATAAGGAAAAAGTCAGGCACATCTATTTTGTAGCTGAGACAAAAGGATCTGACTCATCGCTCGAATTACGCGAGATTGAACAACTTAAAATTCACTGTGCCGGAAAACATTTCGAAGAGATAACAGGTGGTGAAGTAAAATTTGATGTTGTGAACAGCTATGAAAAACTATTGGAAATTGTACAGGTAAAATGAAACTGATTGACAATATAAACACACGGTTGGGCGACGATTTAAAGTCTGAAATAAAGAAAGGGACTAAACTATCCATTGCGGCATCTTCATTCTCCATATATGCTTTCGAAGCGTTGAAGAAAGAGCTTAAATCCATCGAAGAACTTCGTTTTATTTTTACATCTCCGACTTTCATCGAAGAAAATCTCCAAAAGGAATCACGAGAGTTTTATATTCCTCACATTTTAAACGAACACCATTTATGCGGTGGTGAATTTGAATTGCGCCTGAAAAATGAGTTAAATCAAAGGGCAATATCGCGTGAATGCAGCGATTGGGTCAAAAACAAGGTAACCTTTAAAACCAACGTTCATACAAATCAACCTTTACTGGGATTAATCCATGTTGATAATCCAACAGACACGAGTAAAGCCTATACCCAGATAACAGGGTTTACCACCTCCGACCTTGGTTTAACCTATAAAAGCGGATTTCCAACCTTGATCAACAAAGTTGAATTTCCGGAAAGTCAGGCTTATCTTAATTGGTTTAATCAGGTATGGTCCAACAACGCCAGTTTAAAAGATGTCACCAAATCGGTTCAGGAATATTTTGAAAATGCTTACAGGGAAAATAGCCCCGAGTTCATCTATTTCATTACCCTTTACAATATTTTTAATGATTTTCTGAAGGATATTGCACAGGAAAATCTTCCCAATGACGAGATCGGATTCAAGCAAACCGAGATTTGGAAGATGCTCTATAATTTTCAGAAAGATGCTGTAAATGGAGCGATCAATAAACTTGAAAAATTCAATGGCTGTATAATTGCCGATAGTGTTGGATTGGGAAAAACATTCTCCGCACTGGCGATTATAAAGTATTACGAGAAAAGGAATAAGGATGTATTGGTGATTTGTCCTAAAAAACTGGAGGCCAACTGGAATACTTATCGCCACAACGATAAAAATAATCTCCTGGTTAAAGACCGTTTCCGGTACGATGTACTTTTCCATACCGATTTATCACGTGAACGCGGAATTAGTAATGGCCGGAATCTCGAAAGTGTCAATTGGGGGAACTATGGTTTGGTGGTCATCGACGAATCGCATAATTTCAGGAATAACAATACAGCCGTTGGTCGCGAAAACCGTTACCAGACATTACTTCGGAAGATCATTCAGGAGGGCATTGAAACAAAAGTACTGATGCTATCCGCAACACCTGTAAACAACCGGTTTAACGATCTTAAAAATCAACTTGCACTTGCGTACGAAGGGGCGTCTTCCATCATTGACGAAAAACTAAACACAGAGAAAGGCATTGAACAGATTTTCAGAAGTGCCCAGCAATCATTTAATCAATGGACAAAATTCGACACAGAATCGCGCACTACTGAAAAATTGCTGGACATGCTTGATTTTGATTTTTTTGAAATTCTCGATAGTCTTACCATTGCCCGTTCGCGCAAACACATTACCACCTATTACGATACAACCGCTTTTGGAGACTTCCCGAAGCGAAACAAACCGTTATCAATCGAATGCTCACTTTCAGCAACTGACAGCATTAATTACCAAACCATAGCTGAAAATCTCACCCTTTTAAACCTTTCAGTCTATTCACCTTTAAGTTACATACTACCAGGAAGAGTTGAATTTTATGCTGAACGATATGACAAAAAAGTGAAAGGTGGTACTTTAACCCAGGTTGATCGTGAACGTAGTTTGCAGGTTTTAATGCGCATTAATTTATTAAAACGGATTGAAAGCTCTGTTGATTCATTCCGGTTAACCCTCGAAAACATCATCAATCAAATATCGGATGCCATTACAACAATTGTAAAAAAGGATGAAGAGGTTTATTCAGGTATGCAGGCCAATGATATCACGAACGATGTGGACTGGGATGCTGATTGGGGTGACGAAGAAAACATCATTGGACGCAAAGTGAAAGTTCGAATTTCGGATATGGATACAACGCGTTGGATGGAGGATTTAAATGCCGACTTATTTGTTTTGAACGGACTTTTAGAGTCTGTTGTACCCATCAAAAATGAGAAGGATTTAAAACTCGAAAGGTTGAAACAGGAAATAGCCAAAAAGATTGAAAATCCGCTGAATCCTGGCAACCGGAAAATAATCATCTTTACTGCCTTTGCTGACACAGCCAATTACCTGTATAAATGTCTGAAAGACTATTTGAAAGTAACCTACGATATAAATACGGCACTAATAACAGGTAGTAAACGTTCTTGTACATCGAAGAATATTCCAACCGATTTAAATGTTTTACTTACCTGTTTCTCTCCAATTTCAAAGGGCAAAAGCCAGATATTCCCCAATATCAGCGAAAGCATTGATGTTTTAATAGCCACCGATTGTATTTCGGAAGGGCAGAATTTACAGGACTGCGATTACCTGGTCAATTATGATATCCATTGGAATCCGGTTCGCATCATTCAACGATTTGGCCGTATTGACCGTATTGGCTCAAAGAACTCCAATATAACTTTGGTCAACTTCTGGCCTGATGTGACACTCGACGCCTATATCAACCTGAAGCAAAGGGTTGAAAATCGGATGTTAATCAGTAATATGGCTGGTACAGGCGATGATAATATTTTGAATACCGAAGAGAAGGACCTTGAGTACCGTAAAATACAACTCAAAAAACTAAAGGAAGAAGTGATTGATTTGGAGGATTTACGCGAAGGAGTAAGTATTACCGATCTGGGATTAAATGATTTTCGGATCGACCTTTCAAATTATATCAAAACGTATGGTGAATTAAAAAACATTCCGGAAGGTTTACATGCAGTCACGGCAGTTAAGAAAAATATGGAAAAGGGTGTAATATTTATTCTGAAAAATATTAACAGCAGTATCAATATTGACAAACGGAACCGTTTACACCCATACTACCTGGTTTTCATCAAAGAAGATGGTGAGATTGTTTATAATCATGCAGATGCAAAGAAGACGCTCGATTGTATCCGGTTGGTTTGTAAAGGCATTCATGAACCATTGGTTGATTTGTGTCGTGATTTTAGTGAGGGGACAAACGAATATCGCGAAATGGATTTGTATTCGGGTTTGCTGCAAAAAAGCATTGCATCAATCCTGAAAACAGAGGAAGAAAAGGACATACTTTCACTGTTCAAATCGGGTGGAACCACTGCCTTACAGAGTAAAATCAAAGGGATTGAAGATTTTATATTGATATCCTTTGTCGTAATTAAATAGCAATGTGATGTTTGAATTACCCATCAATACGATCGTCAATAAGAGCATTCCTAAAAATGTCTTCGAGAGTTATACCAATTCAAGGCAAAAGAAGGTATTGACCAGTGTCGTAGGTAAGATCAGATGGACCAATAAGTTTTCGCCCCAGACGGTAAATCTCGATGGACTTGATGTAAAAGAGATTCAGCTAATTGAGATTTTATTGAAGCAAAAAGAATCCATTTCTGAAATTACAAATGTGATTGATCGTGTTATTCCATACAACATCATTTTTGTCATCCGATTTGAAAATGAGATGATGCTTTCAGCATCTCAAAAGCATAAACACCCGACAAGCGAAAATCAGGCAGTTGTTGACTGGACATTCACTTCAGGTTGGTACGATACTGATAATTTTCCATTCAGACTAAAGCTTCAGCAAAGTCTCGATTTTGTATTCTCCGATATTTGCTTTCAAGTATCAGGTAATCAAGTTACAGCTCGGTTCAATCTTAAAACCCTGATTGCCTTTGAACAACGTAAAAAGCAATTAACCGACCAAATTCAGAGACTTGAATCCGCCATCAAAACCTGTAAGCAATTCAACAAAAAAGTGGAACTCAATCTGGAATTGCAAAAATGCAAAAGTGAATTAATATCGGTTATACCTTAAAACACTAATTAGAAAGATTTTAATCCACAAAATTGTTTAATCCATAAAATTGTTTATTTTTGAATATTGTTTTAACGAAAATATTCTACTTTTGCAATCCAATATATTAACTATGGAAAAGCTACAATTATCACAGATTTTAGTCAAAGACTTTAATTTATATGCAAGCAAGCTTGATGACAAAAGTGAAAAGGTAATTAACTTTATTAGGGAAACGAGACAAAAACAAGAAGAAATACTAAAATTGAAAATTATCGATCAAGATAAATTAAAGATGGCTGTTCAATTTTAATATGCTAATAATTTGATAGTTTTAAAGTTTTCCGAAAATAATCTTGCTGAAGCACTTTCGAATACTTATACGTCCCCAACGCTTGTTCAGTCGAAGAATCATTTTAAATATCTCAAAAAATATTTAGGAGAAGACGGTATTAATGCAAAAACTATTGTAATAGAAGAGTCTTATGTAAGTAAAGATTTTTTGCAAGATTACACATCCTATTATGCGCTTTGTTTCCAAAATTATCCCAAAGTATGTAAAAGAGTACATTTCTTTCTTAATGAATTTAATGACTCATATTTTCAAAGCATAATTGTTGGTGATCAAATTAAAAATGAAGATTTTTGGGATGCTTATTTAGGGTTTATTGTTGTTAAACCTATTCCTTTAACCATCATAGGGTACACTGTATTAAAAACTTACGTAAATGGCAGTGAATTCGAATCAAGAAATTTTTGGGGCCTACGCCAATATTCAATTCATATTTTCGGCAAAGAAGTAAAGATTGACTCATTGGCTTTTCAAGAACAGGATAGTGTTTTAGCAGCTTGTGCAACTACTGCGATCTGGACAATGCTTAATAAGGCTGCTACTGATTTCTACACAACATTAAAATCTCCAAGTCAGATTACAAAGGATGCTGACAATGTATCGCCGGGAGGTGGAAGATTATTTCCCAATAAAGGCTTGAATTTATTGCAAATCTGTCATGCGATTGTGAATTCAGGATTGGTTTCTGAGATAAAACAACCAGATTTCCATTTATATGACGAAGCAGGAAAAGTCACCGACAGTTTCATTTCAAATTCCTATCTAAAGAAAATTCTGAATGCCTATTCACCTATTGGTATTCCCATTATTCTTGTAATTCAAGTTCCATGCGGAGGGCAGCATGGGTTACATGCAATCGTTGTAACTGGATTTAAACAAAGTGCCCCAAAACATATTCCACCTCAAGATCAAATCAGTTTTTTATCCGAAAATATAGAAAAAATTTACGCTCATGATGATCAATGGGGGCCATTTGTCCGCATTAATTTTGAGGAAGAAATTAATTTGATAACGCCTTGGACGGATGAAACAACAGATAAAGCTCCAACTAGGCTTGTCAATATTGTAGTGCCAGTTTATCCAAAAATAAGGATTTCTTACGAGGATATTGAAGTTCTCGTTTTAGGATTGGATGCAATCCTAACCTTCTTCTTTAATGAAAATATTATAAGTGATCTTATCTGGGATATCAGAATTGACTTCAGTGAAAATTTCAAAAAGCAAATTGCAATGTCATCTCTTGACGAGGGAGATAAATTTAGTTTTGTATCAAAAAGTCTTCCTAAATATCTTTGGGTAGTTTCATGTTACATAACTGAATTTAAAATTATTGAATTCATTTTTGACGCGACAGATGTTAGTAATGGTATGATTGGGAATTCTATTATCTGTTATCTTCCAAGTGACATTAAGAAAATTTTATCTGATTTTCTTATTGAGAATAGAGAATTATTACATCCGTTGGTAATGCATAAGGCGAATGTAGATTATTATAATTTTCTCATAGAAAATCTTAATTAATGAAATTTGAATTACATTATATGATAAATGTCGACTATTGATTTGCCATTTACCATCAAAACCTCATTCCTTTCCTTTTCTGCTTCAGCATCTTCCTCTTTTTATTCTGCTCTTTCTCTTTGCTGTACCAGGGCATTAACCGGACCATCTCAAGGATTGACTTTGAAAAGAAGTTCTTTGCGTCAAGATTGTATTTCAGCTGTTCAGGGTTCAAGTGGACTTCCTGGATTCCGGACGGATGGTTGTTAAGGTAATACTGATCTTCCGTCTTTACCACCATATACTTGGCCGCAAGATCCTTTGTAAGACCAGGCTTAAACGACTGCCGGTTCTGGTTATATTCCCGGTAAAAATCGTACTGGTTGATCCGCTGTTCCGTTTCTATAATTCGGAGGATGGAATAACGGTAATAATCCTTAATTGCCGATTCAGTAAAACTCCTTGAAAGGTCATCCATTCCGGATGTAATCCTGTTAAACTCCTTGCTTTCTGACAGTTTTATATCTTTTAAAGGCGTATTTGTTTCCCGATTTTTTAGTTCCAACACAGAAACTTTTTCGTAATCAATCAACCCTTCGGAGATAAACCGGAACTTTTCAGACAGCACATGATTGTAATCTTTGATGATGGTGTAAAAATCCTGGTTGGTCATGTTGAAATAGTCGAGTCGGATCAATTGTTTATCAATCAGAAACGGATTGCTGAACACCATTTTATTGTCAGGACTGTAGATTTTGTAGTTGGCTGCTTCAGTAGACCAGAATAGAAAAAGACCTTTC
>Ga0209724_1002112_pt1 | contig 17317 bp, 18 predicted proteins | sample grotaG_FD_184143 | JGI IMG/M metagenome (GOLD analysis project Ga0209724, IMG submission 184143) | Glacier valley bacterial and archeal communities from Borup Fiord, Nunavut, Canada, to study Microbial Dark Matter (Phase II) -... | ecosystem: Environmental > Aquatic > Freshwater > Ice > Glacier ...
CAATCCTGTATTCTATGAATATTATCAAACCAAGCTAAAGGAAGGCAAGACAAAAGGACAGGCTTTAGTATGTGTTATGCGGCGGCTAGTAAACATTATATATGGAATGATGAAGAATAAAACAGCTTATATTGTACCAGAACTACCACAAAAGAAAGCAGTATGATAGAATTAAAGGTAATTATTGGACATTGATATATAGGGGCTAACTGCCCCTTAAATATAGATAAAATCAGGATTACAACATAGGGGACGGGTAATAGTAAAAATGAAAATGATTTTAAAAACGGTTTTATTGGGAATTTCACTAATAAGATTACAGGAGCTGGAGAATATTATTCAGAACTATTCGCTAATCCTTTAGAAAAGTCTATTGAAGTATTTACTAACCCGCGGACTACGATATACACGGAAGGCTGCTGAGCCAAACAACCGGTAATAATACTACCCTATCCTACACCTATGACGCAAATGGAAATCAGCATACAATGACAGACAGCACAGGAACAACAACCAGAACTTACGAAATGATCCCTTGAGTTTGAATTTGTATACATATTGTCATAATGAACCGTTGATGTACAGTGATCCTACAGGGCATATGAATGTTTATTATTCAAGTGGAAGTAACCTTAAAATAATGCAGGATGATGTGAGCCAGTATAAAAGTATAGAAAAGAACGTTAAGAAGGAAAAAAGTGAATATATTCAGAAAGACCAATATAATAAATTTAAACAACGTGCGAAATTTAAAGATGATTACCCAAAAGCAACTGATAAATTTGACTTTCCAGACTACTTAGTTAATTACTCCTTAGCTTATACAAAAGCGTTTGCCTCAAAATACGGGTCAGAGGGAGTCGCCTTCGAAAAGGCATATTATAACTCGATAGAAATAATGAAATATTTCAAAAATAATACTGAGCTAACTGATGATATAATGAAAAAGTACAACATCCCAGTAGCTCATAAAATTCTTTTTGAGACAGAAAGCCAAGGAAATGACTTCGGAGATATAGTTGCAAGGTACGATAATTTCCAAACAAGTGGATGGTTTATGGCAGCAGGATATGATAGTAATGGGTCTGTATGGAGGAGTACTGAACCTATAAAACCCAAGGTTATTAAAAAGGTAGTTGCTGAGGGAGCGGGTAAGGCTGAAATAAAATTTGGAAGCGATACAAAGTCTGCCCAAAAGCTTTCAAATCAAATGACTCAAAGGGGCTGGACCGAAAGTACGGTTAGAGATACTGTCAGTAGTTCTAATATTACTAGAGTAAGCACAAATAAGGCAACTGGCAATCCAGCAACTGTCTACTACAACAAAGCAGGAGGATATGTTATTGTTGATAACACCACTAAAGCAGTTGTTCAAGTTAGCGATAATATAAATCCTTCTACCTGGATTCCAGATCCAAGCATAATTAACCCATACAAACCATGATTGGAGAATTAAAAATGGTGAAAAGCTTAAATGATTTATTAAATACAATAAGTGCTTTAGAAAGATCAAACACTAAATATTACAAATTAAATGATCTTCATAATGCATTGAATAAAATAGCTGGAGAGAAAATCGAAGTAGAAGATATTATTCTGACTCCTTTCTACATTTGTGGTTTAGGTATATTAGAGATTTATGATTACGAACTTAATATACGACTAGTAGACCTGCCAAGTGAAGAAAATTTCATATTAATAAAAACTGGAAAAAAAAGCATTAGTGAAGTAAACTCTGAAATTGAACAGAAATTAAGAAGTTGTTATTTGGAAGTAGTAAAACCACAAAAATTTCTTTCAACTGACATGGTAGAAAAATTTGTTAATTATGTGAAGAACTCTCCTGAAATTAAAGAAAGAATGGAAAAATATTTACATGAATTCGATGATGACAGATTATATTTTGAAATTTATTAAAGCCAGTTTAATGTAGAAGTACTCCTCATATTACGGAGGTACTAAGAAAATAATTTTTCGTGGATTGGAATTGAAACAATAATTCCAGTCCTTTTGTTTGAATATTTTTAATCTTCATTGATAAAAACAGATAAATGGCATACAATAAAAGTAAGGAATACGTGGAATTCGCAGAAAGGAGATGGAACTGTATGGAACTTGCAAAAATCACTACAAAAGGTCAAATAACCATACCAATTCACATAAGAAAAAAGCTTAACTTGAAGGACGGAGACAAAGTTATTTTCTTAGAGGAAAATGGACGTGTGGTTATGGAAAACTCGACAAAAGTTGCTCTTCGTGAGATTAGAGAAGCTTTTGAAGGAGAAGCTGAAAGGTTAGGATTGAAAACAGAAGAAGATGTTGTTGATTTGATAAAGCAATTTAGAAAAGAAGGAAAACCGCTATGAGAATAATGATTTACACTAATATTCTAATTTCAGCAATATTATTTCGTAGCGAAAGCCTTAGTCGATTGATTGAAAAGGTGGCAGAAGAATATACACTTGTTCTTTCGACATACGTTGTTGATGAGTTGAAAGCAGTTGTTGAAAGAAAATTTCCAACCAAAGTAAAAGCTATAGAGAAATTTCTTACAGCCTTGTCCTATGAACTTGAGTACTCGCCAGAAAACTACGATGGTGCTCCACTATTTGAGATAAGGGATGAAAAGGATTATATGGTATTGCACACAGCAATAATAGCTGATGTGGATATTTTAATTACTGGGGACAAGGATTTTGAGGATATAGAAATTGAGCGTCCGGAGATAATGACTCCAAAAGAATTTCTCGAAAAATATTGAAAACTAATCAGCATAGATGACTCGGTTTACCAATAAAACGGTATCTGGGTTTTCTTTTTGCCTAAAACCAAATATGTATATATAAAATATAATAATTAGTATTTATAAATTTATAATAAAATGATATACTATTAATATAAGACAGAAAAGAGGAGGAATAAAAAAATGGCAGATTTAATCAACATAAGACTCACAAAGGACAGCCCAGCAGTTGAAGCTATGGATTATGCAGCTAACATCTTAGGGATGTCAAGAAATGAAATGATTCTCAAAGCAATAGGAATGATGATAAGTTTTGACAAGGTGTTCTACAAAAAGCTTGAGGGCTATAGCGGAAAAATGAATGTGTCTATGGCGGTAGCAATGCAGAACATGACCATTAAAAGATGGGCGCAGGAGGCAGCTAAGACAGCAGTGTGGGGTGTGAGTCCAGAAGTCCTTATTGAATTTTCAACTACAGAAGCTGGCACTATATCACCAAAGGAGCTCCACGAGATGGTATATCAAATTACCTTTAACGATGAAGCCAAGGAAAGAATAGCTGCTCTTGAAAAAGAGGTTGCTGCTGGAATAACTCTTAAGAATGAAGATGATAAGGCTTTCTATGAAAAATATAAGCATAAATACAGCAGTGTCCAAAGAGCACCAGACGAAGATTCTTTTGCTTATTGGGAAAGTGAAATGACGGATGCTGAAGCTTTGGAGAAATTCAAAGGAGGCAAAGGTAATGACAAAAAGAAGTAAAATGTACACAGTACGATGCCCACATTGCAATCGAAGAGTATTTGATGCGGATTATGCAGATATCGAAATAAAATGTCCTGATTGCAATAAGGTGTTTGAAGTAAAGATTTCAGCAAAGGCGGGATAAAATTGAATAAATCTGGCACAGAGCCACAAAGGGAGCGAAGTTGGACTCACCTATAGAGCCTGGCAGATAGTCTAAAAAACTATTTGTCGGGCTCTATTTATTTTCCCGGCAAGCGAAGTGAGGTGAGATAAGAAATGACAATGATGGATGCAGCATTAAAATATGCAGAAGCAAAAATCCCAGTAACGCCACTACACTGGATTCGCAAGGATGGCTCTTGCTCTTGTAAAGCTGGTAGCAATTGTGGGAGCAAGGGAAAGCACCCGTTAAATAATGGGTGGTATGAGCAAGCATCATATGAGGCTAACCAGATAAGGAAATGGTGGACAAAAAGACCCAATGCCAATATCGGCATTCCTACTGGAGAGAAGTCCGGTTGGCTGGTACTTGATGTAGATGCTGGTGGTGATAAAACAATTTTAGAACTGGAAGCTGCACATGGAAAACTACCGGATACTGTTACCGCTGTTACTGGTAGTGGTGGTAGACACTATGTTTTTATACACCCTCAAGGCAGGAATATACCTAATAAAATCAAGTTTGTACCGGGTCTTGATACACGCTCAAGCGGAGGTTTTATAGTAGTAGCACCAAGCGCTCATTTAAGCGGTAATCGGTATGAATGGTTAGGAGGAAATTCCCCCTTTGACAAAATGCCGGCAGAAGCTCCGGAGTGGCTGATAAAGCTTATGGAAGCGCCTACACCCCGTGCTGAGGTGAAGAATGCAAATACCACAGTAATTGAAGAAGGATGCCGCAATAGTACCCTCACAAGCCTTGCAGGAACCATGAGAGCAAGAGGGATGACAGAAGAGAGCATTTACACAGCTTTGCTTGCTGAGAATACTGCAAGATGCAATCCGCCACTTGATGAGACAGAGGTTAAAACTATTGCACACAGCGTCAGCCGATACCAACCAAATCCTCCACAGAAGAAGAATTACCACAAAACAGACAGCGGTAATGCAGAAAGGCTTCGTGATAGGTTTGGCTCAATCGTAAGATATTGCCCGGCTTTCAAACATTGGCTGGTGTATGATGGCTGTTACTGGCGGAAAGAAACAGGTGAACTTATGCAATTTGCCATAAAAACAGTAAGGGATATGCTTACAGAAGCAAGTCGGATAGAGTACGAAACTCCAAGGAAGGAGTTGGTTCGTCATGCTATGCAGTCAGAAAATGTAGGAAAGCTGAAAGCAATGATTGATGTATCTTCAAACCTTGAAGGATTGATAATAATGCCTGATGATCTTGATGTTGATATTTGGAAGCTAAACTGCAGAAACGGTGTGATTGACTTAAAGACCGGAAAACTTACTCCTCATAAAAGTGAGTACTATATGAGCAAGCTATGCCCTGTCGAATTTAATCCTGATAGCCATGCGCCCAGATGGATGGAATTCTTAAAAGCCATCACCGGGGGAAGCAGTGAGTTGATGAAGTATCTTCAAAAGGCCGTTGGCTCAGCTTTGAGCGGAGATACCTCAGAGCAAGCCTTATTCGTCCTTTATGGTACAGGAGCAAATGGTAAGAGTACATTTCTAAACACCATATCAGACCTGCTGGGAGATTATGCAAGAAACACTCCATCGGAAACCTTTATGGCAAAAAGGATAGAAACGATAGGAAATGATATCGCAAGGTTGCAGGGCGCAAGGCTTGTTACTGCAATAGAAATAAATGAGGGACAAAGGCTATCTGAGGCATTAATCAAAAGCATTACAGGTGGAGACAGAATTACAGCAAGGTTCCTTTATGGAGAATACTTTGACTTTCAGCCGCAGTTCACACCTTTTCTAGTGGTAAACCACAGACCAGTCATAAGAGATACCAGTCACAGCATATGGAGGCGCATTAAGCTAATTCCTTTTACCGTTACTATAACTGATAACAAAAAGGATAAGCAGCTTTCGGCTAAACTCAGAGAGGAACTGCCCGGCATCTTGTCATGGGCAGTAGAGGGCTGTCTATTATGGCAGAAGGAAGGACTGGATATGCCTGATGAAGTCAAAATAGCTACAGAAGGGTATCGGGAGGATATGGACACCTTCTCAATATTTATTGAAGAATGTTGCATTTTAGAGGAAGGTAGAAAAGTCTCCAATAGAGGGATTAGATACGCTTACGAGACATGGTGCAGGGAAAATGGAGATTATCCACTTGGTCAAAAGCTGTTTAATGCAAAGATGACTGAGCGTGGTTTTGCTGTGAAACGCAGTGGAACCAATGGCAGCAGGGACTGGCATGGCAGTGGGCTTGTGGATGAGGTGATACCACTGTGACTACTGACGACTGACAAGGTCTGACGTTAATTTCGTAAACTTTCTCTATATTTTTTCTTATGTGAAATTTGTGAAAAAAGAGTCAGTAATAGTCAGTACGTCAGTAAACTCTCAGCGTTTTGGCTAAATGAGGGTAGGACGGGGCCTAATCTGTACCAGTAATTTACAGAACAACGGGTAGGCAGTGCCACACAAAAAATCGCGAATTCAAACGGGGTATTAACCCTTAAATAAATTCAATGGAAACGGAGGATTTAACATGAGATTTATAGCAGATTTGGTACATGAGAAAAAGCAATTGGTAGAAAAAGCAGAAGCAATTCTAAACGAAGCGGAAATAGCAGGTGGAAGTTTAACGAAGGAGCAGGAGAGACAGTTCGATAATTACACAGATAAAATAAAGAGCATTAACGATAACATTGATGAGGAATTATTAAATATCAGAAGCTCTGAGCCAATCCTAAATACACCACATAAACCTATGACCTGTGTGGATGAAGTAAAATCCCCAGTATCAACAAAAGCAGTATCAAAATCCTTCAGAGGCATGTTCTATGGCAATGAAAATACAAAACTCAGTAACAGCGGCTTTCATTCCATGGATGAATTCTTGAAAACACTTCACTTGGGAAGAGCAGACCAAAGGCTCTTGAACTCAAGTATGGTAGAAGGTGTACCCGAGTTCGGAGGTTATTCAGTGCCAGAGGAGTACGGAGCCTTTCTGATGGATAAGTCCTTGGAAACTGAAATTATCCGTCCAAGAGCCACCGTGTGGGGCATGGGCAGTGAAACCAAGAAAGTACCAGCCTTTGACGGAGCAGACAGAACCAACAACCTTTTCGGAGGTATCTCAGGCGAATGGTTGGCTGAAGGTCAGACCGGCACTCGAAAGACAGCCAAGCTAAGGCTTATACAGCTTACAGCAAAGAAACTAGCATGTTTCAGCCAAGCATCAAATGAACTCATTGCAGACGGTATGTCTTTTGAGGAAATGCTTGCAGGAGCACTCATTAAAGGCTTGGGTTGGTACATGGATTATGCCTTTATCAACGGAACAGGAGTAGGACAGCCGCTTGGTATTCTTAATGACCCTGCGTTGATTACAGTTACAAAAGAAGCATCACAAGCAGCAGCTACAATCAATTACAGCAATGTGGTTAATATGTTCGCAAGGTTGGCTCCTTCATGCTTCACAAATGCAGTATGGCTGGCAAATCCGTCAGTCATACCACAATTACTCACAATGACCATCACTATTGGCACTGGTGGTGCTCAGATACCTGTGTTTAAGGAAGAAGCAAGCAGATTTACCCTTCTTGGCAAGGAAATCATCTTCACTGAAAAATGCCCCGCATTAGGCGCTAAAGGTGACTTAATCCTCGCAGACCTCTCCCAGTATGCCATAGGTATGAGAAAAGAGATTGCCCTTGACCGCTCCAATGTACCGGGTTGGATGGAGGATATGACCGACTACAGGGTGATAGTGCGTGTAGATGGTCAAGGCACATGGGATAAGCCTGTTACACCGAAAAATGGAACTACACTTTCATGGGCAGTGGCTCTTGAAGCAAGATAGTTTTGCTCAAAAATGAGCTATTTGGACGTGCTGTTCCTGCTGAAATAAATGCTTCGGCAGGGGCAGTGCTCCAACCTCTCAAACCCTTAAGAAATACTGAATACAAGAGTAGAAATGTCTTGATGTATTAGCGATTCAGAGCGAACATGTTACTACGGAATAAAGGGTTTCAAGGTTTTAACCGTAGGAAGGGGTGAGGATGTGAGAATAAAGATTACCACAACCATAGAGGAAGCCATATTGAATAAAACCAAGGCAATTGCCAAACAGGAAGGCTTGGAAGGTTCAAATGCAATTATTGAAAGAGCGTTGGAGTTGTATTTTACCAGTATTCAAAATGAAGTATGGGAAAAATCGTTATCCAGTGGCTGGATTAAGAAGCTGGTTCTAAAAGGGGATTCTATTTTGTACGAAAACATCAAATGCAGAAAAACCATGGAGAACCACAGACAAGAGGATTACACAAAAGAAATATTAGAAAGCAAAGGTTGGAAAAAGGTTTAGCAGCCAGTAAAAGGATTCTGTATCGCTCCTATTCAGAACGTAAAAGCGTTGGTCACATCCGTAAGCTTTGTAGAAGTTGTTAGGGCAAGTAAAGAGGACTTTGTAAAGGCTGCAGAAGGTATTGTTACAGCTATTGTGTCAAGAAAAGAATTGTGTCCAAGTGAAGCAGTAAAAAGTTATAAACATAGTATAAACGCAGATTTAAGGCTCGTGAAACCATATTCACGTAATTTGTCACATTTGGATTAGATAGGTTGCCGTTCCCTTGCGAGGCTTGAAAAAGCTAACGCTCTTAAATTGAGGTTGCCGGTATGAGAGATGGAGACAACAAAAAGAGGAGAGGATAAATATATATCAGAAAAGAAACACCTGTTTTATTGGAATCGATATGCACAAAGACACGCACTGTGCGGTTATTATTGATTGCTGGACTACGAAACTTGGAGAAATAACTTTTGAAAATAGACCATCAAAGTTTCCTGCATTTGTTGAAGATGTAAGGAAAATATGCGGTACAAAGGAATTTGTATTTGGACTTGAGGATACCAGAGGCTTTGGGCGAAATCTAGCAGCTTATCTTGTGGGCAGGAAGTTTAATGTCAAGCATGTGAATCCTTCGTATACAAGTGCTGTGAGACTTTCTAACCCTATTGTTTTCAAGGATGATTCCTATGATGCCCTATGCGTTGCCAGAGTTCTCAGGGACATGGTAGACGGGTTACCAGATGCCAAGCATGAAGATATTTACTGGACTATCAGGCAAGTGGTTAAAAGACGTGATTTGATTGTTAAAAGCAATATGATGAACAAGCATCAGCTACATAATCAGCTTATGTACGTTTATCCTTCATATCGCAAGTTTTTTGCACTGATTGATGCTAAAAGTGCCTTGTGCTTCTGGGAAAACTATCCGTCACCCGATTGCATTAAAAATACCACTCCAGAAAAGGTGTATGAAACCATAAAACCAGTGCATCAGGCACTGAAAATGGAGCGTATACTTGAAATCATTGCGATGATTGAAGCTGATGGTGATACCAGAAAGGATTATCAGGCTGAAAGAGATTTTATTGTCAAAAATATTGTGAAGGATATTAGGCATAACAAAGGTCTACTTGAGGAAATTGATGTAGAGCTTGAAAAGCTAATACCAATTACGGACTATAAATTAAACACAATGCCCGGAATCGACCTAATTACATCAGCGCATTTGATATCTGAAATTGGTGATATCAGCCGTTTCCCTGACTCTGACAAGCTGGCTAGGTTTATGGGACTTGCACCAGTGCAATTTAGTTCAGCTGGCAAAGGCAAAGACCAGAGATGCAGGAATGGTAACAGGGTTTTGAATGCCATATTTCACTTCATGGCAATACAAATGGTCGCTGTCTCGGCATCAGGGAAAGCAAGACACCCAGTCTTTAGAGAATACTTTGAGATGAAGGTTAAAGAGGGTAAAAACAAACCTCAAGCCCTTGTATGCGTGGCAAGAAGGCTTGTAAGGATTATTTACGGCATGATGAAGACCAAGACGGAATATAGACCTTATGAAAAAACGGTTTAAACAAGGATTTTTAGATTTTGTGTAGAATATTTACCAGTAAATGTATTTGATTTTTTGAAATAGGGAACGGAGCACAGGAATATTGTGTAGGGTATAGTTCTTGTAGTGAGGGAACGTTAAAGACTCCTGCTCAGATAGCGAACTCAAGTCCAATAAAGATTCCTTCGTCTGCTAATGTAGTTGAGCAAACAAAGACTGGTTATAATCAAATAAAATATACTTGGTCTGACGGAACGTACAAATATGAGTCGCGTTGGCATACTAGTACGCCTGGGGCACCAGCAGGGCAAGGTGATACATGGGTTGTTACAAGAACTACTCCTGGTAATGCTACAGGTCAACAGAAAGTTCAGCATATTATGACTGGTGAAAATCAGTGGACACCTATGAATCAATGGCAGGAAGCTGTGACTGCAAGACAAAATGGAACAGCAACATTACAGCAGCAACAATTATTAGATTCTGGACATTGGCCAGCACCATAGGAGGTAATGTATGGAAAAGGTGATAAGTAAGTATTATGATGGGTTTGAAGGCGAACCGGAAATCCGTTTTATTCGAGGTATAGATAATGAAGAAAAACATATTTTATCTATATGGGAGGGATATTTTGACAAAATAATGAATGTTATCATACCTGAACAAACCGGGTGGACTGGGCTAGCCTACTTTTACCATTTACATGAAGGATGGTATGAAGAAAGTCCTTGGCAAATACAGAGCATTGATAGTGTGTATAATCAGCTTAAAGGAATTGATATTAATACTTTGGATAGAGATACAAGGAATGTTTTAAATGATATTTTAGAATTTCTTGAGGGTGCTCAGCTACAAAACCATAATGTTTGGATTTCCTACGAATAAGTTTTTAAAAATTAAAGTCTAATGGTTAGGCAGGTGAGAAGGAGGGTCATACAGTTCCGGCTGTTATGACCTTCCTTTTTTGACGAGTAGACAAAAAATAATGTGGACAGTTTAACCTTAGATTGATACATAAACACACTTTCAAAACCCGGATAAGAAATTTTCCACACGGGATAAAGGTTACAGGGGTATCAAGGGTATTTGTTACATAAATGGACTGAAAGCAGGGGACATGAAAATAATAATATTGAAGAATACTGCCTATAGTGGAATATAGAAAGTGAAAGGTTTCGTATACATGACGTCAATTATAGCCCTTGGGCGTCAGTAAGAGCAACCGGAAATATGGGAGTTGGTAAGCAAAGGGGGAACAAAAGAATGGACGAAGAAATAAGGCAGGAGTACATAAAGCTATATCCTCCGGTAAAAGAGTTGTTTGATTTACTGGATAAAGGCAATCCAAATATCTACAAGCAAATGCAGGTATATATGGCAGCGGCAGATAAGTCGAAGATTCTAATCAGTCTGTTGAGAAATCAAAGGCATAAAGTGCAGTTTGAGGTTGAAAGGGAAGCCATTGAAAAGCTAATTGCTTCGCTAGAGCTTGATTATGCCTGCTTTAACTGCTATGCAGAAGAATATCTGCAATTGGTAAAGGAAGCAAAAGAGCAGAAAAGCAAGAGCACTGCAAGGCTGCGAGAGTATCGGGAAAGGACAAAGGCAGAAATGTACGCCGTAGACTTCTGGATAAGGGTAGCGTGGCTTACAGAGCTGGTGTTAAGCAGAGGGTATTTAAAGTATTACGATTACAAGCTGGGGCTGTTTTGCTGGTTTGGTACACCGAAAGAAGTATCGAAGCAGTATATTGAAGATAAGAGGCAATCCGGCGAGTATACTTTGAATAATATCCCGTTTTGGGGTATTAATGCATCCAATGAATCCTTGTATGAGATACTAAGACCACTGACACCGGAAGAAATAGAGCAGGAAGAGCGTGAGGAATTAAAGTATCTCAATACCCTTTCTCCTGTAGACCTGACACCCTATCAGGGGAGCAGGCTAGATAAACTATCTGAAAAGTATGGAACTGATACCGGGGAAACTGCTCTATGACGTAATTGTATGGACACAGAATGACCGTAAATAATCGGGTATAGCCAATCCTATACTGAACTAACCTATACACTCAAAACCTGATACAGGGTTATTTAAAACGTGACAGAATGTAGCTGGGAAAATGTATGGGGTATCAGGTTTTTAAGCATTTCTGAAAGAACTAAATATTAAAGAGTTCACAATAAGGGTATGTGCCAATTAAGCGGTGCATGCCCTTATTGCCGTCTTGGACAGATATTTTAACCCGAACACATCTTCTTTGGGCACATATACTCAATTCCCCAAGGGACACGCAGCTCCAAAGGCAGGAGAAAAAAATACATTGACTTGAAAATAATAAAAGGAGCTGCCGGGTGAACTTTTGGGTATCCAAATTCATTAGGATTTAAAGATAGCCAAAATGTACATTTTGCAAATCTTCCCTAAATTACTTTTACATATCTTTTTTTTCGAAAACACCTTTTCTGGAGGTAATTTTAGAAAAAGAAACATGAAAAGTAATTTTGGGAAACAAGATAGCAGTTTGTAATAACAACTATGAATATAAGGTAGCCAAAATCTTAAAGGATTTCGGTAAGGAGGGGTATCAATGGATTACGCATATTTCAGAGAGAACACAGACCCGGATAACTATATAGACAGTTCAGCGCTGTTCATACTTGCACAGGATTTAAACATACCGGAGAGTCGGATATTTGTAGATACCGGAAGCAGCAGGGAAGAACTGAATAAGCTGTTGGATACAATGGAAGCCGGAGATCGTATTGTCATAAGGTCCGTTATAGACTTAGAGGCTGAGGAAGCACCGGAGCTTTTGGGTATCCTGAGAGTGCTCCAAAGTAGCGAGATAGTATTTTGTAGTTGTATGGAGCCATTTTTTAGTGGAACAGAATACTATACTGCTTTCAAGGGCTTTATAGATATCCATAAGTATTATCTCAAAAAGAGAAAGGAAAAAGGGTATAAAAAGGCGGTGGAAGCCGGAAATGTAGGCAGACCGAAAATGACGGAAGCAGTTGAAAAGGCTATAAGACTGTACAAAACGAGAGCCTTTACCATCGAAGAAATAGAGAAGCTGTCCGGGGTATCGTCTTCAACCTTATACAGGTATCTGAAAGCCGACAAAGAGCAGTAAAACGCCAACTTATGAAAAATCACGACATTTTCTACGGTTTAGAAATGTAGGTAGTTCAAAGACAACTCAACGCCGGGGCTTAGTTCAAGGAAGAAATGGTAAAAAATATGCCGGCTTACGGGTATTCTTTACCATAAGTCGGCATTAAGGGGTGAAAGAAAAATGAAAGCTGAATTAACTACCAGTCGGGGCATAAAAAAGGCTGAAGAAGTAGAACCAATCAAGAGTTTAAAGGATATTCAACGGATAAAGCAGTATCTGCTAGGCAAGGAAAATAAGCGGGATTACTTAATGGTTGTGCTGGGTATCAACGTCGGACTTATTGGCATTGAGAATTGCCGACGTATCAGATAACAGTAAAGTTACGGTTGTAGAACAGAAAACTAAAAAGATAAAGAAATTCACACTCAACAGAGCAGCCAAAGAAGCCGTAAAGCTATATCTTGACAGTTTGGGTAATTACAACCTAGAAGATTATTTGTTTCGGAGCCAAAAAGGTGGGCACCTGACTGTAAGCAGTGCCCACCGGATAATCAAGGGTATCATGAGGGAGTTGGGTATCAAGGGCAACTATGGCACACACAGCCTGCGGAAAACATTTGGGTATCATTTATACACCAACAATATCACTTCCGACGCTGGTTTCCTTAATACACTTCAAAAGATATTCAATCACAGTTCCAGCCTTGTAACACTTAGATACATAGGAATTACAAGCGAAGTAATAGCGGACGCTTACAAAAGTTTGAATCTATAACCCTGCTGTAATGGGGTATTCAATTTCAAACACAGTTTTTACAAACCTTCTATCTATTGTTATAACGGCAGAAACACTTTTTATAACTGCGAACACACTTGTTATAAAAAATACACACTTGATATACAAGGGAACACATATGAGGGCGGCAGGGAGCAGATGACCTGCCGCTTTACTGTTGCGTGGGCATTTTTACCAGATTGCTAAAAAACAGTCCTGATTATTAAAAGTCATTACTGTTTCAAACAAAATTTAATATAAATAACGACAGTAAAAACAAGAAGGGTAGGTGCTGTTAATCCTGCCAGAGCTGATAGAAAGGCGGAAAAGCGTTGAAATAACAAGAGAAATTCGCTGAAACGCTGGACTTTAGCGGCTCGGGGACGGTATAACATCATCAAGAAATAGGCTCGTGGTGCCAAACTACGTAATTTGTCACATTAGGAATAGATAGGCTGTCGTTCCCTTGCGAGGCTTGAAAAAGCTAACGCTCTTAAATTGAGGTTGCCGGTGTGAGTAATGGAGACAAGGAAAAAGGAGAGGATACATATATATCAAAAAAGGAATACCTGCTTTGTGGGTATAGATATGCACAAGGATATGCATTGTGCAGTTGTAATTGATTGCTGGATGGAAAAGCTGGGTGAGGTCAGCTTTGAAAACAAGCCTGCCAAGTTTCCTGCATTTGTTGAGGACATAAGAAAAATATGCGGTACAAAGGACTTTGTATTTGGGCTTGAAGATACAAGAGGGTTTGGAAGAAATCTTGCTGCCTATCTGGTAGGCAGGAAGTTTGATGTCAAACACGTAAATCCAGCCTATACCAGCGCCGTAAGGCTTTCCAATCCTATCATATACAAGGACGATTCCTACGACGCCTATTGTGTTGCAAGGGTACTTCGGGATATGGTGGACAAGTTGCAGGATGCAAAGCACGAGGACATTTACTGGACAATCCGGCAGTTGGTGAAAAGACGAGATTTAGTAGTAAAAACAAATGTAATGAACAAAAACCAGCTTCACAGCCAGTTATCCTACAGCTATCCGTCCTACCGGAAGTTTTTTGCGCTGATAGATGCAAAGAGTGCATTATGCTTTTGGGAAAACTATCCGTCACCTAATCATATAAGCAATACTACACCGGAAAAGATATATGAAACAATAAAGCCGGTCCATCAGGCGCTGAAAATGGGGCGTATACTTGAAATACTTGCTCTGGTTGAAACGGACGGAGATACAAGAAAGGACTATCAGGAGCAAAGGGACTTTATAGTCAGAAACATTGTTAAGGAAATCCGAAACAATCAAGAATTGCTAAAAGAAATAGACGGGCAGTTAAAAGGCTTGGTAGCACAGACGGGGTATAAATTGCAGACTATGCCGGGTATCGAACTGATAACCGAGGCTCATCTTGTATCTGAGATTGGAGATATCAACAGATTCCCTGATTCAGACAAACTTGCCCGTTTTATGGGATTAGCTCCGGTACATTTCAGTTCAGCCGGTAAAGGCAGGGACGAACGTTGCAGAAATGGCAACAGAGAGTTGAATGCCATATTTCACTTTATGGCAATACAGATGGTAGCCATATCACCTTCAGGGAAAGCAAGGCATCCGGTATTCAGAAAATACTTTGATGCAAAAGTCAAAGAGGGTAAGAACAAACCTCGGGCTCTTGTATGTGTTGCAAGGCGGCTTATCAGGATAATCTATGGCATGATGAAGACCAAGACAGAGTACAAACCGTATGAAAAGCAGCAGTTGTAAGTGATTTTAGTTGTCATTGGATTGATTCCCACGTTCTTTCAAAATGCTGGGAATCAAGGCGTGAGGGTATTTGGTAAATTTTGATTGAGGAAAGAGGATAGAAATAATATAATAGATATAGTTCTTGTAGTGAGGGAACGAGTAATGCTGTTAATTCAATTCCGAAGAATCGTGTAGACCTGCATAATGACCAATTGAATAAAGGCTATAGAAGTAATGGTACTTCAGAAGGTGGTTATGTAACATATATGCGTGATGATAGGATGAGGGTAGATATCAGACCTAATGGAGAAATAATTACAACAAAAAAAGAGTGGTTGCCAGATAACTCAAGAAAGATAACTGTAAGATATCAGTGGGATGGGACTCCTGTACCTAACGGAGGACACAACACTGGGGAATTTGTTGAGTTCAAAAACGATATTAAATTTGAATTCTATGATTCTTCAAATGGAAATGATGTGGGTGAAATTTACTGTAAAAATATATTTGCATTTAATTATCATACTACGTTTGAGCCAAATGAAGAAACCATGCCATGTTTAGTACTAGACGTTAGCTCTTCCAAACTTGAAAAAGATGATGTAAGGTTGACGTTTGAAAAAATGAACTATTCATTTTACTTTTCTGATAGTCCAGCTATTCCTAAGAGTGATGAGTATTATTTATTCAAAATTCAAGGTGGTCCAATTGATGTTTCGATACTTTGTCAGCAAGTGGAAGTGAAAAGAGTATAAATTAATAAAAATAGGTCACACAGTTTCGGCTGATGTGACCTTTCTTCTTGTTATATGAGTAGACATAAAATTAGTAAAACGAAACTATTGTGGCGTAAACTTTTAAAACGCTTTATACCAAGTTCTTATTTGTCATAGCATAATTTTACTATGCAATACAAAAAACAGCTTATACCAAAGGTTGTGCGGTCTACTACTACTGAGCAAGGGGCAATAATAAGTTTTTTTGTAAAAACTTCTACTGCGTGTCCTCGAAGGTCATCAAAACTGCTATTTTACGCAAAATACTACAATTAAGCAACAATGCAACACCTATCAATATTAGAATCCATGCAAGTCCGCTAAAACACAGCAAATTAAAGCATTCCAAGAAAAATGCAACTATATAATATTTATAGACTTTCAGTATGTAAAGAGGTCTTAGTGTAGCATATTGCAGTTTCAAGTTGTAGATTGCCAAGCAAATTTGACCACTTTTATGAACTATACCCTAAAAAGTAGATAAAAGTGTCTTAGTTAATTTATATTTTACCCTAAACATTTGGCTTTAAATTCAGCTGGTGTCATGTAGTCAAGTTTCTTTTGTATACGCTCAGTATTATAGTAATGTATGTATTCATTAATCTTTTCAATTAAATCTTTGTCATCAACAATTTTAATATTAGGGTTATAAATCAATTCACTTTTCATAGTTCCAAAGAAACTTTCCATCGGAGAATTATCTATTGGTGTTCCTCTTCTAGACATACTTTGTATAATGTTGTTTCCTATTAGCAAATCCTGAAATACTTTTGAAGTATATATACCTCCTTGATCAGAATGTAAATATGTACCTTCTGGAATTACCATGTCCTTAATTTTTAGCAGCGGCTTAATGGCAGCATCTATAGTTGCAGTATAGCTAATTTCCCAACTTTCTATCATATTAGTGTAGAGGTCTTTAATGGGAGATAGATATATAGTTTTTCCACTTTTCTTTATTTCGGTAATATCAGTCGCCAATTTATCAAAGAGACAGCTGGCATAGAAATTCCAATTAAGTATATTTTCTTTTGCTTTTTCTGTCTTTTTATATTTACCTTTACTCTTTTTCTTTATTACTGCCAAATAAAGGGAAAGTTCTCTTGTAACATATTGATTACTTGGTAGTATGTTTTTTTTATTAATATCAATATTTAATTCAAGAATTGATCTTAAATATGCATTCTCCGCACGAAGCCTTAAGTTCTCATCCACTAAAGGAAGGCCTTCTATTTTTATAGGCAAGACAAACTGTTTCCAAACTCCAGCCACAACCAATCTAACATTAGCATTACAAATATATTTCCAACTAAAATTTCACCAATATTTGCCGATATAACCCTTATAAAGAGTAATTTTTGG
>Ga0209724_1002113_pt1 | contig 17315 bp, 14 predicted proteins | sample grotaG_FD_184143 | JGI IMG/M metagenome (GOLD analysis project Ga0209724, IMG submission 184143) | Glacier valley bacterial and archeal communities from Borup Fiord, Nunavut, Canada, to study Microbial Dark Matter (Phase II) -... | ecosystem: Environmental > Aquatic > Freshwater > Ice > Glacier ...
CGGGCATCGTCGCCGACTCGGTCCCCGAGATGGAATGGCAGGAGACCGAAAACAAGGCGCGCGCCGTGCTGCGCGCGGCCGAGCAGGTGCAGGACGGGCTGGACGCGGGCTGATCAGCCGTCTTCTAGCGACGGCGGTTGCAGCGCCGATTGGGCTTCTCCAGAATCGCAAGCTTAGGCCACGGTCGCCGCTTGTCCGTGCCCGATGTCGCCGAATCCCATGGAGGACGCATGACCCGGACCTCGTCGTGCCGCGTGCTGCTGGCCGCGCTCTCGCTCGTCAGCGGACTCGCCGCTGCGGCGCCCCTCCCTGCTCCGCGCGACGTGCCCTATTTCGGGCCCATCACCCTCATGGTCGACGCGACCGATCTCGACCATCGCGTGCTGCAGGTCCGCGAGACCATCCCCGTCCGGCCGGGTCGGATGACGCTGCTGTATCCCCAGTGGATCCCGGGCACGCACGCGCCGACCAACGAGGTCAAGCGGCTCGCCGGCCTGCGCATCGCCGCAGGGGGCCGCGCATTGGCGTGGACGCGCGATCCGCTCAACGTCCACGCCTTCCAGGTCGATGTCCCCGGGGGTGCGTCTAGCCTCGAGATCGAGTTCCAGCAGTTGCTGTCCGCCGCAGGCGGCACTTACTCATCGCTGGTCAGCCGCGAACTGATCCAGATCCAGTGGGCAGGAGCGGTGCTCGCGCCGGCCGGCTTCTACGCGTCGCGCATAGACGTCGATCCGTCGCTGCGGTTGCCGAAAGGTTGGCAGCACGCCAGCGCGCTGCGCGTCGCGCGCCCGGGCGCCGACGCGCTCCGCTTCGAGCGGGTCTCGCTCGAGACGCTGGTCGACTCGCCGGTGTTCGCAGGAAAGCAGGTCAAGCGCATCGACCTCGACCCGGGCAGTGATCGGCCTGTGATCTTCCACGTCTTCGCCGAGGACCCCCAATCGCTCGAGATGTCGGACGCGCAGGTCGAGGCGCATCGCAACCTGGTGAAGCAGGCCGACCGGCTCTTCGGGTCGCGGCATTTCGCGCACTACGACCTCATGCTGGCGCTCAGCGACAACCATCCTTGGGCCGGCCTCGAGCATCATCAGTCGAGCGAGAACGGGACGAAGGCGAACTATTTCAGCGAATGGACCAAGAGCTCGATCACCAGGGACCTGCTGCCGCACGAATTCACGCACTCGTGGAACGGCAAGTTCCGTCGTCCGCGCGACCTGTGGGCGGCCGACTTCAACGTGCCCACCAGCAACACGTTGCTGTGGGTCTACGAGGGCCAGACGGAGTACTGGGGCATGGTGCTGGCCGCACGTTCAGGCCTGGTCGATGCCGACGAGATGCGCGAATGGTTCGCGTGGACCGCCGCGGCCTATGCGACGCTGCCGGGACGCTCCTGGCGTGCACTGCAGGACACCACCCACGACGAGATCATCGCCGGCCGCCAGAATTCGCTCGACTGGTCCAGTTGGCAGCGCTTCGAGGACTATTACGACGAGGGTGCGCTGATCTGGCTCGACGTCGACACGCGCATCCGCGAGTTGTCGATCGGCACGCGGTCGCTGGACGATTTCGCGCGATCGTTCTTCGGTGTCGCGAACGGTCGTGTCGCCCCGCTGCTGTATGACTTCGACGACGTGGTCGCTGCACTCAATCGTGTCCAGCCCGACGACTGGGGACCTTTCCTGCGCCAACGCCTGGACAGCCTCGGACGTTCACCGCTGGATGGGATTGCCCGTGCCGGTTGGCGGCTCGGGTGGACCGACAAGCCGAGCGAACTCGCGAAGAACCGGGACCTCTTTCGAGAGCGCACCACCGTCGCTTACTCGCTGGGATTCGGCGTCGACAAGAAGGGAAGGGTCGGCTGGGTGGATTGGGACGGACCCGCTTTCAAGGCCGGGATGGCGGTCGGCCTGGAGCTGGTGGCCGTCAATCTGAAGGCTTACAAGCCCGACGTGCTGCTCAAGGCGATCGACTTGGCCAAGGACGACGCAGCGCCGATCGACCTGCTGTTCAAGGACGGGAGCGACTTTCGCCAGCTGCACATCGACTACCACGGCGGTCAGCGCTACCCGGTGCTCGAACGCATCGAAGGCACGCCGGACCGGCTGAGCGCGATTCTCGCGCCGCGCTGAACGACCGCCCCGGTCAGAACTTCACCCCCGCGAACAGATCCTCGCCGAGATACGTGTAGTACAGCCCGATCGTCGCGCGCGTCTGGCTGCGGCTTCCGATGTCGGGGTACGACACGTCGCGACGGTTGCCGAGGTACTTCACCGACACCGCGTGCGGCCCCGACACGCGATAGGTCAGCGACGCGTCGAGGCGCGCGATGTTCTCGTGGCCGCCGCGATCGGCTGCTGCCACGCGGCTGACGAAGTACTCGCGCCCGGTCACGTCGAACGACAGCCGGTTCGCATAGATCACCCGCAGCGCGAGCAGCCCCTGCGGCGCGACGCCGTACTGGTAGTCGAGCGGGTCGCTGCTGCGCACCGTGCCCACGGCGGCGTAACCCGCGCCCAGCAGCGCCGAGCCCTGGACCGAGACCACGTCGGAGGCCTTCCATTCGCCGGTGGTCCCGAGCGACAGCCCGGTCGACGAGACGCGGAAGGTCTGCGGCGAGATGTAGTCGTAGGTGCCGTACACGCCGACGATGCCGCGATAGCGCGGGCCGAACGCGTAGGGCCGCACGAAGAGCGATCCGCGGGTGATGACGTTCTCCAGGCCGTTCGCGCTCGACACCGAGCCCTGGAACGCGAAGTAGTCGAACGGTCGGGAGTACTCGTAGCCGGGCTTGCCCGGCAGGCCGTAGTCGATCGCGAATTCGGCGACCAGCTCGTTGCGCTTCGTCGCGGTGTTCGACAGCCCCGCGTCGTCCTCCGACGAGCGGCTCGCACCGAGCTGCGCGCGGCTGTAGTAGTCGGCGTTGTGACTGGAGAAGATCGGCGTGCGGTCGTCGCCGAACGCGAGGCGGTTGAAGCCGGTCGCCGGCGAGATCAGCGCGGCGCCGCCCTCGCGCACGACGCGCGGACCGCGGCCGTTCTCGAGGACCAGATTGGCCATGCGGAACAGCGCTTCGCCGAGGAACGAGCCGCCGACGCCGCTCGCGACCTGGTCGTTGCCCGACGGTCGCGTCTTCTCGCCGGCGATCTCCCAGAAGATGCTGCCGGCGAACGTGTAGGCCGACGCCTCCCAGTAGCTCAGCCCGGACGAGCGCGCGATCGTGTGATAGACCGAGCCCTGGTAGGGATGCGCGAACTGGTTGACGTCGAACGGGTCGTGGTCGACGCCCCAGCTGCTGCGCAGGTTGCGGCGGATGGTCGACAGGTTGCTGTCGTAGTCGCTGCTGCCGGACCAGCGGCGGTTCGCCTGGTTGAGCGCCACATCGAAGCCGACGATCTCGAGGGCGGCGATGCCGTAGCGCTTGCGGGCGTCGACGTCGCCCGAGAAGTCGGGCGCGAGCGGCCTGGACGAGGACGACGCCGCGTTCGGGGGCGCGGCCCGCTCGACGTCGACGGTCTGCGCAGTCGACGGCAGCGCGACCAGGGTGGACAAGGCGAAGGCGAGGCAAACGCACGGGAACACCCCGCTGTCTGGCGCCCCGCGAGTGCCCATCCTCCCGTTCGTGTCGTGACCTTCGGACGTCCCCATCGCAAGCCTCCCCCGGCATCTGCACGCAGGCTCGATCGACCGTCATCGGTCGTCCGCCTGCGCATCGAGGGCGCAGTCTGCAAGTCCGTCGTCGGTGTGGCAATGGGACGATGACCGATGTTCGCAAGACTCGCGGCCGGCGGCGCCCCGTCGCCGCACGGTCTCGCGTGGCAGGCGACGCGCGGCCGCTTCGTGCGTGCGGACCGGCTCGAGACCGGACCGACGGCCGCGGCCTACTTGGCGGCGGGGATCTTCGCGACCGGTCCTTTCGCGTTCGCGAAGTCGCCCGCCACGCCGAAGACCATCTTCTCCGGCACGACGTACTTGCGGAACGCCGCGTTGACCTCGTCGAGCGTGATCTGCGCGCGCAGCGCTTCGAGCTCGGCGAAGTACATCGGCGTCTTGCCGCGCTCGATGAACGATTCGAGCAGGCCGCCCAGCGATGCGTCCTGCGCGCGCGCCAGCCGGCTGCCGGCGACGATCGCGTCCTTGGCCCGCTTGAGTTCGTCGGCCGTGAATCCGTCGCGGCGCGCGCGGGCCACTTCGTCGTCGAACGCCGCCCTCACGCGGTCCGCGTTCTGCGGCGCGGTGATCGCGAAGAACTGCCAGTCGCTGTTCGCCTCGTACTGGCCGCCACTGAGCGCGGCACCGACCCCGTACGACAGGCCTTCCTTCTCGCGGATGCGGTTCCACAGGCGACCCGTGCCCCCGGCACCGAAGATCTGCGTCGCCAGACGCATTGCCTGGTACTCGCGGTCCGACTCGCGCAACGCGAACTCGAGCTTGGCGCCCGCGACCGCGTTCTGCTTGTCCTTGACCTCGAGCCGGAACTGCGCGGGCGGGATGTCGAGGGCCGGCTGCGGGACGCGCACGTAGGCGGTCTTGCTGGTCCAGTCGCCGAAGCCCGCCTGCAGTTGCGACGTGAGCGCCGGTGCGTCGAAGTCGCCGACCGCCGTGATCGCGGCCTGCGACGCGCCGTAGAAGTCCTGGTAGAAGGCCTTGACGTCGTCGAGCTTGAGCGCCGCGATCTCGGAGAGGGACTCGTCGAACGTCATCGCGTAACGCGGATCGCCCTTCGGATACGGATTGCCGTGACGCTCGATCTGCTGGGTGAGCAGGGCCTGCGGCTCCGAGCGCGACGACTCGATGTCGGCGATCAGGCCGGTCTTCATCTGCTCGAACTCCGCGGGATCGAAGCGCGGCGTGCGCAGCACTTCCTGCGCGAGCGCGATCGACGGCGCGAGGTTGGCCTTCGTGGTCTCGAGCCGCAGCGTGACGCTGTCCGCGTCACCGCGCACGCCCCACGAGGTCTGCAGCTTCTCGAAGGCGCTCGACAGTTCCTCGCGCGTCATGCGCTGCGTGCCGCGCGACAGCATCTGCGCCGCCGCGGAGCCCGCCGTGTCCTTGCCGAACAGCGTCTTCACGTCGCCGAGGCGCAGCGCGATCAGCGCGACGACCTTGGCGCCCCGCGTGGCCTTGGGCAGCAGCGCGACCTTCACACCGGCCGTGCCGGGGAGCGTGGCGATGGTGGTGCGCTTGTCGATGTTCTCCGGCGACACGTCGAAGTTCTCGCCGGCAGCGACCGCGTCGCCGCCCTTGAAGCCCTTCATCACGGCGGCGACGTCGACGCGGGCCGGCGCGGGCGCGCGGACCGGGTTGGCGCTCGGGATGTAGGTGCCGAGCGTGCGGTCGCTCGTCACGAAGTACTGCGTCGCGATGCGGTTGGCATCGGCTGCCGTCGCGGCCTTGACCTGGTCGCGCCGCTGGAAACCCAGGCGCCAGTCGCCGAGCGCGATGTACTCCGACAGGCCGAGGCCGACGCGCTGCGGGTCGTTGAGCGTCTGCGTGAAGCCACGCTGCCAGATGTTCTTCGCGCGTTCGATCTCCGCGTCGGTGAAAGGCTGCTGGCCGACCCCTTCGATCGTGCCGAGCAGCGCGTCGCGCGCGGCGTCGACCGACTGGTCGTTCTTCAGTGCCGCCCCGAAGAACGTGTAGCCCGGCTCGGCGAACGAGCGCGCGGCACCGAAGGTCTCGGCCGCGAGGCCCTTCTCGACCAGCGCCTTGTTGAGACGGAACTCGGGGCCGCCGAGGATGGTGCTAGCGAGCGTGGCCGCCGCGAAGTCCGGCGACGAGCCGGCCGGCAGGTGATACATCGCGAGCAGCAGCGGCGTGTCACCGACGCGGCGCAGCGTGACCGAGCGTTCGCCGTCCTGCGCGGGGTCGAGCGTGTAGGTGGGCTCGAGCACGCGCTTGGGCTTGGTCAGCTTGCCGAAGGTGGACGCGATGATCGCGAGCGTCTTCGCCTCGTCGAACTTGCCCGCGACGATCAGCACCGCATTGTCGGGCTGGTAGTACTTGCGATAGAAGCCCTGCAGCCGCGAGATGTCGACGTTCTCGACGTCGCTGCGCGCACCGATGATGCTTTTGGAATAGTTGTGCCAATGGAAGGCTGATGCCTGCATGTTCGCGAGCAAGACTTGGACCGGGTTGTTCTCGCCGCGCTCCATCTCGTTGCGCACGACCGTCATCTCGGAGTCGAGGTCCTTCTTCGCGATGAACGACTGCGTCAGCGCCTCGGAGAGCCAGTGCAGGTAGAAGTCCAGGTTCTCGGGACTCTCGGCCATGCTCGCGAAATAGTTCGTGCGGTCTTCCGACGTGGTGCCGTTCCACGACAGGCCGCGATCGCTCATCAGCTTCTTCGGATCGGGGTAGTGCGGCGTGCCCTTGAACATCAGGTGCTCGAGGAGGTGGGCCATGCCGGTCTCGCCGTAGTTCTCCAGGCGCGAGCCGACCTTGATCGTCATGTTGACCGTGGTGGTCGGCTTCGAGCTGTCGGGCAGCGTGAGGATGTGCAGGCCGTTGGGCAGCGCGTACTCGGTGATGCCTTCGACCGCGGTGATGCGCGTCATGCCCGCGGGCAGCTTGATCGAAGAAGCCGCGGCGGTGACTGACTGCGCGTGGACGGCGGGGGCGACCGGGGTGAGCGACAGCGCGCACAGCACGACGGCGGCGCGGCCCGATGCGCCATGAAACCTGGGGAATCGCATGAAAGCTCCTGAAGGGCGCGTGCCCGGGGGAGGGCGGCGCGCGAACCATCGATCGCAAGAAGAAGCGCATCGATGTCGATCCGGCGACGATAGTCACGGGAGCGTCATTCTAATGATTGGGGGCCGCGCGCGATGTCCTCCATCCGCATTCCACGGATCGATTGGGTGGACTCGTCGCACCGGTCGCGTAGGCAGTCCGCGAGTGAGCGCTCGCGGAGCCGCCGTTACAATGCGTCGGCTCTGCTATCCCCCGGTGCCGACGCTGCACCCCCTACCGAGCCCCGTCTATGCCCGTCCGCCTGTCGCCTCCCGATCCCTCGCTCATCAAGCCTGTTCCCGGCGTGGAACTGGGCTTTGCCGAAGCCGGCATCAAGAAGGCCGGTCGCCGCGACCTGATGCTGATGCGCCTCGCGCCGGACAGCCGCGTCGCGGGAGTGTTCACGCAGAACAGCTTCGCGGCCGCGCCGGTGCAGGTCTGCCGCGAGCACCTCGGCTCGGCCACGGCGATCCGCGCCCTGCTGGTGAACGCGGGCAACGCCAATTGCGGCACCGGCGACGACGGCATCGCGGCGGCGCTGCGCAGCTGCGAGGTGGCGGCGCAACTGGTCGGCTGTTCGATCTCGCAGGTGCTGCCGTTCTCGACCGGGGTGATCCTCGAGCCATTGCCGGTCGACAGGATCGAGGCCGCGTTGCCGCGGGCCTTCGCATCGCTCGGCGCGGATCGCTGGGCCGATGCGGCGGCCGCGATCATGACCACCGACACGGTCGCCAAGGCGGCGTCGCGCACCGTCGTCATCGACGGCGCGTCGATCACGGTGACGGGCATCGCGAAGGGCGTCGGCATGCTGCAGCCGAACATGGCGACGATGCTCGCGTACGTCGCGACCGATGCCCTGGTCGGCCAGGTCACGCTGCAGCGACTGGTCCGCGAGGTCGCCGACCTGTCGTTCAATCGCGTCACCGTCGACGGCGACACGTCGACCAACGATTCGTTCGTGCTGATCGCGACCGGGCAGGCCGCGATGCCGGAGATCATCGACTCCGAGCCGCAGCGCTACCTGGCATTGAAGAACGCGGTCGTGGAGGTCGCGCAGCAGCTCGCGCAGGCGATCGCGCGCGACGGCGAGGGCGCGACCAAGTTCATCACCATCGCCGTCAACGGCGCGAGCGACGAGGCCGAGGCGCTGCGCGTCGCCCGGGCCATCGGCAACTCGCCGCTGGTGAAGACGGCGCTGTTCGCGTCGGACCCGAACCTGGGTCGGCTGCTGATGGCGATCGGCAACGCGAAGGTCGAGGGGCTCGACACGACCGGGGTCGACCTCTACCTGTCGGCGGCCGACGACGAGGTGCGCGTGATCGAGGCCGGCCGTCGCGCGCCCAGCTATCGCGAGGAGCAAGGCGCACGGGTGATGAAGCCCGACGAGATCACGATCCGCGTGGAGCTGGGCCGCGGTCTGGCGAAGACGGTCGTGTGGACCTGCGACTTCTCGTACGACTACGTGAAGATCAATGCGGAGTACCGGACTTGAATGGAGGCGATCCTCTTCTTTTCGGCCTCCTTCCCCCTCAGGGAGAAAGTCGGGATGGGGACCGCGAAGCGGCGACGGTCGTCGCGTGACGACCCACGTCGCTCGCTGCAATCGCCCCCCTCCCCAGCCCTGCCCCGATGGGGGAGGGGCCTCTCGTCGCAAGCCGCTGCTGGCGACGGCCCTCTGATCCCTGCCGAGTTCTCCCGATGAGCGTCGACCTGCAGCAGTTCCTCGATCGTGCCGATGCGCTGCTCGCGCGCGTCGAGGCGCTGTTGCCGGCCGCGCCGCGCGAGTCCGACTGGTCCGCGTCGACCGCCTTCCGCTGGCGCAAGCGCAACGGCGTCGGCCGCCTCGAGCCCGTGCTCCACATCGCGCCGATCGCGCTGGCGAACCTGCAGAACATCGACCGCCAGCGTTCGGTCATCGAGCGCAACACGCAGCAGTTCGTGGACGGCCGCACGGCCAACAACGTGCTGCTGACCGGGGCGCGGGGGACCGGCAAGTCGTCGCTGATCAAGGCCTGCCTGAACGCGTACGCGGATCGCGGACTGCGCCTGATCGAGGTCGACAAGAGCGACCTCGTCGACCTGCCCGACATCGTCGACCTGGTCGCGGCGCGGCCCGAACGCTTCATCCTCTTTTGCGACGACCTGTCGTTCGAGGAGGGCGAGTCGAGCTACAAGGCGCTGAAGGTCGCGCTCGACGGCTCGATCGCCGCGCAGTCCGAGAACGTGCTGATCTACGCGACCAGCAACCGCCGCCACCTGATGCCCGAGCAGATGAAGGACAACCTCGCCACGCGTCACGTGGACGCGGGTGACGGCAACGTCGAGATCCATCCGGGCGACGTCGTCGAGGAGAAGATCTCGCTGTCCGAGCGCTTCGGCCTGTGGGTCAGCTTCTATCCGTTCCGCCAGGACGAATACCTCGCGGTCGTCGACGAGTGGATGAAGCACTACGGCTGCGGCGCCGCCGAGATCGATGCCGCGAAGGGCGACGCGCTGCGCTGGGCGCTGGAGCGCGGATCGCGTTCGGGCCGCGTCGCGCACCAGTTCGCGCGCGACTGGGCCGGTCGCTCGCCGCGATGAGCGAGCCGATCGACGTCGCCGTCGGCGTGCTGGTCCGAGACGACGGTTCCTTCCTCCTCGCGCAGCGGCCCGAAGGCAAGCCGATGGCGGGCTACTGGGAGTTCCCGGGCGGCAAGCTCGAGGCCGGGGAGTCGGTGTTCGACGCGCTGGTGCGCGAGTTCGACGAGGAACTGGGGTTGCGCATCGTCGGCGCCCATCCGTGGGTGCGGCGCGTCGTCGTGTATCCGCACGCCACCGTGCGGCTGCACTTCTGGCGCAGCGACGGCGAGGGTCGCGGCTGGCTGAACGAACCCGAGCCGCGCGAAGGGCAGGGCTTCCGCTGGGAACGCATCGAGCAGCTCACGACCGAGCCGTGGCTCGAGGGCGCACTGCCGGTCCGGCGCTGGATGCGGCTGCCGTGGACCTACGCGATCTCGAGCGCGTCGACGATGGGCGTCGATGCCTTCCTCGCCGCACTCGATCGACGGATCGCCGACGGCGCGATCGAACAGCTCCAGCTGCGCGAGCCGGCGATGGGCGAGACGGCGTTCGCCGCACTGTTCGATGCCGTCAACGCGCGCTGCACCGCGCATCGCGTGCGCCTGCTGGTCAACAGCGCGCACCCGAAGAGCTACTGGAGCCTCGCCGACGGCGTGCACCTGTCGTCGCGCGAGCTGATGCGCCTCGAGCGTCGACCGACCATCGACTGGTGCTTCGCGTCCTGCCACGACGCGGCCGAACTCGCGCGGGCCGGCGAGCTGGGGCTGGACGCCGCGGTCCTCGGACCGGTCGGCCCCACCGCCTCGCATCCGGATGCCGAACTGCTGGGGTGGCCGGGCTTCGCGGAGATCGCGAAGGCCACGTCGCTGCCGGTCTACGCGCTCGGCGGACTGACCCGACAGGACCTCACCGCGGCCCACGATGCGGGCGCGCACGGCGTCGCGATGATCCGCGCCGCGTGGGCGTGATCAGGGCCGCGACCCGGTGACGGCGGGCACCGACGGCGACAGTTGCGGCGCGTACTCCCAGCGCTTCCAGGCGCCGAGCACCAGGTTCGGATATTCGGGGCGCCCCAGGCTGCCGTTGTAGCGACCGAGCGCGCGGAACAGGTCGCCGTCCTCGCGATCGAGATAGTGACGCAGCACCACGCAGCCGTAGCGGATGTTGATCTGCATGTTGAAGAGCTTCTTCGGATCGTTGTCGCCGATGAGGCCGGTCCAGAACGGCATCACCTGCGTGAGACCCCGTGCCCCGGCACTGCTGATCGCGAATTTTCGGAAGCCGGACTCGACCTGGATCAGCCCGAGCATCAGCGCCGGATCGAGTCCCGCGCGCTTGCTCTCGTAGTAGATGGTCTCGAGCATCTCGCGGCGCGTCTGGTAGTCGGGCGTGCGCTTCTTCATCCGCTCCGACATCTCGCCCAGCCACTCGAGATACGCGAGCCGCAGCCTGATGTCCGGGATCTGCACGCGCGGCGGCCGTCCGTCGGAAATGGCGGACGACAGCGACGACTTGACCGATGCGCCGAGCGGCTCGTACTGCTGCGCGCCGGCCACGGCGAACCGCGGCAGGACCAGCGCCGCGACGCCCGCGACGAGGCCGGCCCAGAGGCTCCAGCGACGCATCGAACCCGTCAGAGGTCGGCCAGTCGCGCGATCGCCGCCACGCCGGCTTCGGCCACCGCCACGTTCGTGACGACACCGTCGCGGCGCGCCTGCATCTCGATCTGGCCGTCCTTCAGGCCACGGTCGCCGACGGTGATGCGCAGCGGAACGCCGATCAGCTCCCAGTCGGCGAACATCACGCCCGGCCGCAGGTCGCGGTCGTCGAGCAGCACGTCGACGCCTTCGCGCGCCAGCTCGTCGTGCAGCTTGATCGCCGCGTCGCGCACGGCCTCGTTGCGGCCCCAGCCGACCGGGCAGATCACCACCTCGAACGGCGCGAGCGCACGCGGCCAGACGATGCCGCGCTCGTCGAAGTTCTGCTCGATCGCCGCGCCGACGATGCGCGTGATCCCGATGCCGTAGCAGCCCATCTCGAACGGCTTCGGCTTGCCGGTCTCGTCGAGGAAGGTCGCGGCCATCCTGGCCGAGTAGGTGGTGCGCAACTGGAAGATGTGGCCGACCTCGATGCCGCGACAGATCTCGAGCGTGCCCTTGCCGTCCGGCGACGGGTCGCCCGCGCGGACGTTGCGCAGGTCCTCGACCAGCGGCTCGGGCAGGTCGCGGCCCCAGTTGACGCCGGCGATGTGGAAGTCGGCCTCGTTCGCGCCGACGATGAAATCGCTCATCGCCGCGACGGTGCGATCGGCGATGACGATCACCGGCCTGGCGGTGTTCAGCGGACCGAGATACCCGGGCTTCGTGCCGAAGGTCTCGACGATCTCGCCTTCGGTCGCGAAGCGATAGCCGGGCGCGAGCGCGGGCAGCTTGCGCGCCTTGATCTCGTTGAGTTCATGGTCGCCGCGCAGCAGCAGCAGCGCGATCTCGGTCTTCGTGATGGCGCCCTTTTCGTCCCGATGCTCCACCGCCAACACGATCGACTTCACCGTCGTCTGCAGCGGCACGCCGAGGTACGCCGCGACGTCCTCGCACTTGGCCTTGCCCGGTGTCGAGACCTTGCGCATCACCTCGCTGCCTTCGACCCGCTGGCAGATCGACAGGGCCTCGGCCGCCTCGACGTTGGCCGCGTAGTCCGAGGTCGGGCAGAACGCGATGGCGTCCTCGCCCGAGTCCGCGAGCACGTGGAACTCGTGCGAGCCGGTGCCGCCGATCGAGCCGTTGTCGGCGGCGACCGGGCGGTACTTCAGGCCCATGCGCGCGAACACCGCGCAATACGCGGCGTGCATCTTCGCGTAGCTGACCTCGAGTCCCGCGTAGTCGCGGTCGAACGAGTACGCGTCCTTCATCGTGAACTCGCGCCCGCGCATCACGCCGAACCGCGGGCGGATCTCGTCGCGGAACTTGGTCTGGATGTGATAGAAATTGATCGGCAGCTGCTTGTAGCTCGCGAGCTCCTTCCGCGCGATGTCGGTGATCACTTCCTCCGACGTCGGCTGAACGATGAAGTCGCGTTGATGGCGGTCCTTCACGCGCAGCAGTTCCGGCCCGTACTTGTCCCAGCGCCCCGACTCCTGCCACAGCTCGGCCGGCTGCACGACCGGCATCAGCAGCTCGATTGCGTCGGCGGCGTTCATCTCGTCGCGGACGATCTTCTCGACCTTGCGGATCGTGCGCAGCCCCATCGGCAGGTAGGTGTAGATGCCGCCGGCGAGGCGCTTGATGAGGCCGGCGCGCAGCATCAGCTTGTGGCTGACGATCTCCGCGTCGGAGGGAGCTTCCTTGAGGGTCGAGACGAAAAAGCGCGAGGCGTGCATGCGGCGGTGCCGTTGAGGTGGGCGAGGGCTACTTGGCCAGGGCACCGATGCGACTGCGATCGGGCGCTGCGCGACGCGAAGAACTCGCTGCCCACGGCCGGGAGCGTGTGTTTATAATCTTTTCAATCTTAACGGAATCGGGTGGTCCGACATGTTGGATAGAGAAGGCTACCGCCCCAACGTCGGAATCATCCTGGCCAACGCCAAGGGTGAAGTCTTCTGGGGCAAGCGGATTCGCGAACATTCATGGCAGTTCCCGCAGGGCGGCATCAAGCACGGCGAGACGCCGGAACAGGCGATGTATCGCGAACTGGAAGAAGAGATCGGGCTCAAGCGCGAGCACGTCAAGCTCGTGGGTCGCACGCGCGACTGGCTGCGCTACGAGGTGCCCGAGCACTGGGTCAAGCGCGAGTGGCGCGGCAGCTACCGGGGGCAGAAGCAGATCTGGTTCCTGCTCAAGCTCGTGGGCCGCGACACCGACATCTCGCTGCGCGCGTCGTCGCATCCCGAGTTCGATGCGTGGCGCTGGCACGAGTACTGGGTCCCGCTCGACGCGGTCATCGAGTTCAAGCGCGACGTCTACACGCGCGCGCTGACCGAGCTGTCGCGCTACCTCACCCGCAAGCCCGAGCACACGCGTTACCTGCGTCAGCACACGCGCGCGCCGTTGCGCAATTTCAGCGACGCGTTCGGCGACGGTTTCGGCGAGACGATGGTGCCGCCGCAGACCGAACACAAGTCGGAGCCGCATTGATCCAGGGCAAGCTGCAGCATGGGGAGTCATCGAAGACGGGCATGCGGGGACGGAAGCGGCTCGCATGTTTTTGCGCGGCGGCATTGCTGGCCGCATGCGCGGCTCCCAAGCCGCCGAACCAGTTCGAACAGGACTTCGACGACCAGACCAAGACGTGGCAGGAAGTGCAGTCGGCGTTGCCGCCGGCGCCGCGCGACGCCGATCTCATCGCCTTCAACGTCAGCGGTGCATCGCAGTACCGTTTCGCGATCGACGGCTACACGCTGACGATCGGCAGCGACGGGGTCTACCGCTACGTGCTGGTCGCCACCAGTCCGCAGGGTTCGCGCAACGTGACGTACGAGGGTATCCGCTGCGAGACCGGCGAGAAGAAGCTCTATGCCACCGGACAGCCGGACGGCACCTGGGTCAGGTCGCGGTCTGCGGCCTGGACGCCGATCGAGGAAGTCGGCAACAACCGTCAGCAGGCCGCGCTGATGAAGGAGTATTTCTGCCTCCAATCGTATCCGACGCGATCGGTGCGGGAGATTCTGGTCCGCCTGAACCAGCATCTGCCGACCACGGTCTGGTAGCGCCCGCCGCGCTTCACAGCGCGAGCAGGTTGGTCCGATGGATCAGCTCGGGTTCGTCGACGAACCCGAGCCGCGTCGCGATCTCGGTCGACGGATGGCCGATGATGCGGCGCGCATCGCCGCTGGCGTAGTTCACGATCCCTCGCGCAATCTCTCGGCCTTCGGGCCCGATGCACGCGACGACATCGCCGCGCGCGAAGCTGCCTTCCACCGACACGACGCCGATCGGCAGCAGGCTGCGCCCCCCCGAACCCAAGGCATTCGCGGCGCCCGCATCGAGCACGAGCCGGCCAGCGATCTGCAGGTGGTCGGCCATCCACTGCTTGCGCGCCGACAGGCGGCCCACCGGGGCCTCGAGCTGCGTGCCGATCGCCTCGCCGCGCGCGAGGCGCAAGAGCACATCGGGCTCGCGGCCCGACGCGATCAGCGTGTGCGCGCCGCTGCTGGCCGCGCGGCGCGCCGCCAGGATCTTGGTCAGCATGCCGCCGCGGCCGATGGCGCTGCCGCTGCCGCCGGCCATGGCCTCGAGCGTCGGGTCGCCGGCGCGGGCCTCGGAGATCAGGTGCGCGCCCGGATCGCGGCGCGGGTCCGCGCTGAACAGCCCGGCCTGGTCGGTGAGGATGACCAGCGCGTCGGCCTCGATCAGGTTCGCGACCAGTGCGCCCAGCGTGTCGTTGTCGCCGAACTTGATCTCGTCGGTCACGACCGTGTCGTTCTCGTTGATGATCGGCACGATGGCCAGCCCGAGCAACGTCAGCAACGTCGATCGGGCGTTCAGGTAGCGGCTGCGGTCGGCCAGGTCCGCATGCGTGAGCAGCACCTGCGCCGTGCCGATGCCGTGCGCCGCGAAGCCGCTCTCGTAGGCCTGCACCAGGCCCATCTGGCCGACGGCGGCCGCAGCCTGCAGCTCGTGCATCGCGGTCGGTCGCTTGATCCAGCCGAGCCGCTTGATGCCTTCGGCGATCGCGCCCGACGAGACCAGCACGACCTCCTTCTTCATCGCGCGGAGCGCTGCGAGCTGCGCGGCCCAGCGCGCGATCGCATCGCGGTCGAGGCCGCGACCGTCGTCGGTGACGAGCGTGCTGCCGACCTTGACGACGATACGCTTCGCGCTTTCCAGACGATTCATCGCGACCCCGTCACGACAGAAGCGATCAGTCGCCCGTGCGCGCGAAGCGGGGATCGTCGGGCTCGACGCTGCCGGCCTCGTCGGGTGCGCCATGCGCCTCGTTCGAGAAGTCCTCGGGATGCAGCGCGCGGCGCTGATCGCTCAGGTGGCGCTCGATCGCGTAGATCAGCTCCTCGCATCCGGCGCGCGTGAGGGCGGAGATCGCGAACACCGGTCCCTTCCACTTGAAGCGCTTCACGAACGCGGCCACGCGCTTGGCGGACTCCGCCGCGTCGATCATGTCGAGCTTGTTGAGCACCAGCCAGCGCGGCTTGGCCGCGAGTGCCGGGTCGTACTTCTCGAGCTCTCCCACGATCGCCCTGGCTTCCTTGACCGGATCGACGCCCTCGTCGAACGGCGCGAGGTCGACGATGTGCAGCAGCAGGCCGGTGCGCTGCAGGTGGCGCAGGAACTGGTGGCCGAGGCCGGCACCGTCCGCGGCGCCCTCGATCAGTCCCGGGACGTCGGCGATGACGAAGCTGCGCTCCGGGCCGACGCGGACGACGCCGAGGTTCGGGTGCAGCGTCGTGAACGGGTAGTCGGCGATCTTCGGGCGCGCGTTCGAGACGGCCGCGATGAAGGTCGACTTGCCCGCGTTGGGCATGCCGAGCAGGCCCACGTCGGCGAGCACCTTCAGCTCGAGCTTGAGCTGGCGCTCCTGCCCGGGCTCGCCGTCGGTCTGCTGGCGTGGCGAGCGGTTGGTGCTCGACTTGAAGTGGATGTTGCCCAGGCCGCCCTTGCCGCCCTGCGCGAGCAGCGCGATCTGGCCGTGTTCGGTCAGGTCCGCGACCAGTTCACCGCTCTCGAGCTCGGTGATGATGGTGCCGACGGGCATGCGCAGCGTGACGTCGTCGGCGCCCTTGCCGTAGCAGTCGGAGCCGCGGCCGTGCTCGCCCTTCTTCGCGCGGTGCAGCTTGGCGTAGCGGTAGTCGACGAGCGTGTTGATGTTGCGATCGGCGATCGCGAAGACGCTGCCGCCACGCCCCCCGTCGCCGCCGTCCGGGCCGCCGAACGGGATGAACTTCTCACGGCGGAAGCTGGCGATGCCGTTGCCGCCGTCGCCCGCCTCCACGTCGATCTTCGCTTCGTCGATGAATTTCATGCTGACTTTCTCCCGCGAAAAAACAAAAGCCCCGCACAGGCGGGGCTTTGTCGTTCCCGCGCGACTGCTTACGCGGCAACCGGCTCGACGTTGACCAGATGACGCTGGGTCGGGCCCTTGAAGCCGAAGTTCACGGTGCCGTCGACCAGCGCATACAGCGTGTGGTCCTTGCCGATGCCGACATTGATGCCGGGATGCAGCTTGGTGCCGCGCTGGCGGACGATGATGCCGCCCGCGTTGATCGCCTGGCCGCCGTAGACCTTGACCCCGAGACGCTTCGATTCCGAGTCGCGGCCGTTGCGTGAACTGCCGCCTGCTTTCTTGTGTGCCATGGTGTTCTGCTCCTCAGGCGGCGGCTGCTGCGACTGCAGTGGCGCCATTGATGGTGCCGATGAGCACCTCGGTGTAATCCTGGCGATGGCCTTGCCGCTTCTGATAGTGCTTGCGACGGCGCATCTTGAAGATCTTGACCTTGTCGTGACGACCCTGGGAGAGAACCGTTGCCGTGACCGTGGCGCCTGCGACGAGCGGCTGACCGAACTGAATCGATTCGCCGATGCCGACTGCGAGCACCTGATCAAGCGTGATTTCCGTACCCACGTCCGCCGGTATCTGTTCTATTTTCAATTTTTCACCAGCGACGACTTTGTACTGCTTGCCGCCGGTTTTTATGACCGCGTACATGTTGGACCTCTGCTTGGAATGACTCCGCCGGACGCAAAAGGCGAGAGCGGATTCGGGGAAACCCGCGATCATACATTCGGACGCAGGGATGGTCAACGACCGGGTTGCCGACGTCTCAGGTCGAAAACAACGCATGGCATATAATTTGGAGCCACGCATCCGCACCCGCCGTCGCCCTCCAACCCTTGTCGTCCACCTTGAACGCCTACAACGAGATCGTCGACCCGCCAAGCGTGGTCCGGGCGAAGCCGCAGGCGTCTTCGGTGCTGGCGCCGGTGGTCGACGACATGAAAGCCATGGACGCGCTGATCCGCACGCGCCTGCGCTCCGACGTGGTGCTGGTCAGCCAGGTGGCCGAATACATCATCGGCGCA
>Ga0209724_1002119_pt1 | contig 17300 bp, 10 predicted proteins | sample grotaG_FD_184143 | JGI IMG/M metagenome (GOLD analysis project Ga0209724, IMG submission 184143) | Glacier valley bacterial and archeal communities from Borup Fiord, Nunavut, Canada, to study Microbial Dark Matter (Phase II) -... | ecosystem: Environmental > Aquatic > Freshwater > Ice > Glacier ...
GCGTGTTCGAGGGCCAGAGGCAGGTAGCCCAATTTCTCGGCTAGTTGGGCGGCCCCCGCTTTGTCAGTGCGTTTGGTGCGTTTGAGCAGAAATTTCACGGCCTGGGGTTTGTCCCAGGTCTTGAGGGCGAGGGAGTCGGCGTAACCGTCCCAAACCTGCCAGCGCGAGGTAATCAGGATTTGGCCCTGCCCGCCCTTTGGACAGTAATCTTGCAAATCTTCGGGCCGATTGACGTTATCATAGACCAGCAACCAGCGTCCAGCCTGGGTTTCCAGAAACTCAAGGGCTTTCTTTATTGCGACTGGCTGTTCCTGCCCCTCTGCTATCAGGCCGAGTTTTACGGCCAGTTTCTCAAGGTCGGCTTTCAGGTTAGTGGGTTCCTCGGCGTTCACCCACCAGACCAGCGACAGTTTGTGGGCCTGTCGGTAGGCATGCTCCACCGCCAGTTGGGTTTTGCCGACCCCGCCCAGCCCGGCAATCGCCTGATTTATTACGCGGGTCTGCTGGTTTTCCAGGGCTTTTTCCAGTTCGGTCAACAGGTTCTCGCGCCCGGTGAAGTTGGGGTTACGATTGTGGAAGAAGTTGTGGTAGGGGGGGAGCTTGCCGGAGGGTCGGGCCTCGAAGGTGCGTTTCTGCCCCAACTTTTCCTCTATTTCGCCTAGCTTCAGGCGGGCATCCTCAATTTGAATTTTGATATGGGCGGGGACATTCAATGAACCATAAGCGGCGGCCTGTTCTTCCAGAATGTTCAGGCGGTCTTGGGTACTTTTCAGTTGTTTTAGAAGGCTGTCACGTTCGGCATCAATCATAGTGTAACCTTGTAGCGACAAATAATAGCACCAATGGTCAAGGGGGCGGGTTGGATTTTTGTTATTATAACGCAAAATGCGGTTGTCAGTTGTCGGTCGTCGGTTGTCGGGGGGAAATTCGTAGGGGCGGGGTCTCCCTGCCCGGTATTGGGAACGAATCCCGTAGGGGCGGGGTCTCCCTGCCCGGTATTGGGAACGAATCCCGTAGGGGCGGGGTCTCCCCGCCCGGTATTGCGATGATTTATCGGACGACGGAGCGTCCTCCTACGAAATCTTGTTCCCCCTTCCCTGTAAAGGAAGGGGGCTAGGGGGTTAGGTTTACAACCGGGTTTCAAACCATTCTTTAATCCGGCGGAGTCGCCCGATACGGTGGTCGGGAGTACCGTTGCGGGAGAGATTGTGGCTCTCGTTGGGGGTTCGTACCAGCTCCACCTCACAGCCGTGACGCTTCAGGGCAAAATAAAACTCCTCGGCTTGCTCAATCGGACAACGGAAATCGGCCTCACTATGCAGCATCAGCAAGGGGGTTTTGCACTTGTTGGCGTGGGCCATTGGCGAACGCTCCCAGATACGCGGATTCGACCAAATATCACCCTCAAACTCCGACTCCACAAAACTAAAACTGATGTCCGAAAGAGTATACATCGTCAGCATATTGCTAACACAACGTTGGGTCAGGGCCGCCTTAAACCTATCGGTGTGGGTCACAATCCAGTTGGTTAGATAGCCGCCATAACTCCCGCCCGTCACCCCCAACCGCGCCGTATCCACATAACCCAACCCAATCACATAATCCAGAGCCGCCATTACATCATCATAATCATGATGACCCCAATCGTTGTAAATCGCCGCCCCAAAATCGTGTCCATAACTGACGCTGCCACGCGGATTAGTGAACAACACCACCTGACCCTGCCCCGCCAGCGTCTGAAACTCCAGATTAAAACTATGCCCATAGGCGGTGTGCGGCCCGCCGTGAATCTCTAGCACTAGCGGATACTTTTTGGCCTTATCGAAAGCGGGCGGCAGCATAATCCAGCCCTCAATCTCGCAAGTCCCATCCACACTCGGCACGCGAATCGTTTGGGGCTCGGCTATATAATAATTCGCCAGCCAGCTATCGTTTAAAGTGGTCAGCCGCTCCAGGCTATTGCCGGAAAGCGACAACAGGAAAATATCGCCGGGAATCTGGGGGGTAGCGGAGGAAAAAGCCACCTGCCCCGCCCCAAAGCTATAGGCATAAATATGGCCGTTGCCAGTGAAAGGCGTGGGGTCAGCCGAACCGTCGCGGGGGACGCGGAACAGCTTCATACTGCCATCGCTACAGGCCGCAAAATAAATCTCGGCACTATCGGCACTCCAGACCGGGGGAGTCTCGCCAAAGGCCCGCAAATCCGAGTTCAACATATTACCCAATGGACGGTCTAGCCCCAACGACAAACAAACGGCCTCGCCCGCCTTGCCATCCGCCTCAATATCGAGCTTCCAGAGGCGCGGCTGCTCCATAAACGAACCATCTTTGGGATTAGTATGGGCCACAAAAGCAATCGTCTTGCCATCGGGCGACCAGGCGGGACTCCCGGCAGGGCCAAAACTGGTAGTTAACTTCTCAAAAGTGGTCTCGGCGGCATACAAATCCACCAGCCACAAATCGCTGATACAGGTGAAATCGGCCTGTTGCTGGTTGCGGGTGGAACTAAACACCACCTTGTGCCCGTCGGGGGAGGCGGTCGGCTGGCTGACGTTAAACGGCCCGCTGGTTAGCTGGCGGGGGGCCACTCCCGGCGCGGCGGTGTCCAGCAGCCAGAGTTGGCTATGCGAATCGCCCGGTATCAGGCTGGGGCGACCATCCGCCCGCATGTGCAGCCGCTCGAACTTGACGGGCTGCCCAAAGACCCGCTTGGCTTCTTCCTCGGCGGTCTGTTTCTCACGTTTGGCCTCGGCGGTTTCGGGCAAGTGCCAGTTGGCAGCCTTCTCCGCGCTATCGGGCGTGTCCAGCAGCAACAGCAGGTGGCGATTATCTGGTAGCCAACTAACCCACGAAACGCCCGTCTGGAAGGTCGTCAACTGGGCCGCCTCGCCCGCCGCCGCCAAATCCAACAAATAGACCTGCCGTTTGACCTCATCGCCTCCCCGGTCTGACAAAAAAGCCAGCTTTGTGCCATTAGGCGACAGGCGCGGGTTGGCATCCCGGCGCGGCCCGTTGGTTAGCTTGCGGCTCTTTTTGCTGGAGACATCCAGTTGCCAGATTTCGCCCTGATAGCTGTTTTTCTCGCGGTTAATATAATAGAGGTCGTAGAAAATCTGTTGCGCGTCCGGCGACAACTGCACCTCGCCCAGAAATAATACTTTGGTTAAATCTTCGGGTTGTAGGGTTTGCGACTCTTTTGTCATATTTTTTCCTCTCCTTTTCCCCTAATTTTAGGGCAATTCAAAATCCTGTCAATCGATTGTCGGTTGTCAGAGGGGAAATCTAAAACACACCTAACCCCTTTCTGGAAGGATGAGGGATGGAAAGGGAATTCGTAGGAGGACGCTCCGCCGTCCGATGATTTTCGCATTCCGTACCAGCACGATGCAGCGTGTCCGGGATCAGTGGGAAAATATTCACAAAGAAACAGAAAGGGGGCGGGGGGCTGTGGGGGGAATAATGACACGCGGGAATAAATCCCCGCGCTGAGAGGGCCTACGTTTTCAACACATGAATTTTCCGCTAAATAATCCCAATAGTCAGGTTATAGGCTCTTTTAGCCCGGTGATTTATTACCGGGTAATCTTTTGGAAGGGCGAAGAAAATCTAAAATCAGGGCATCTTTGTAGGGGCGTGGTCTCCGCGCCCTCTTTCCAGGGGAGAAGCCAGCTTACGGGCTAGGGGTCGGAGGTTAGGGAGAAAGAAACCCTCACCCTAGCCCTCTCCCAGGAGGAGAGGGAACAATTCTTCGTACGGGCGGTTTTGTTCCCTCTCCCTTGTACTCAGGGAAGAAGCCAGCTTACGGGCTAGGGTGAGGGGGTTGTTTGAGTTAATCCCCCGCCTTTTTTTATTACCTGAATATCCAAACCCCTCTGGGGATTAATGTGGATTCGGGTTGGACTACCGCAAGACTTACGGTGACAAAAGCGGGTCTCAATCCCCTGCGAGGATTAGCGACCTTTCAGAGGTCTACCCTATATTCCAGCCCATTGTCAAGCCCTTCCCAAAACCATTTTAATGCCTTCACGCAAAATTTACGTAAACATATTTTTCTGTGATTACAAAGAAAAAAGGGCGGTTCGCGAACCGCCCCTACGAATTCCCGCATCCCATAGGAGCAGTCTCCATCCTGCGATGGTTTATCGGGCGACAGACATCGGACGATGGAGCGTCCTCCTACGAAATCTTGTTCCCCCTTCCGCCTGCCCCTCCTGTACTCAGGGGGGTGCTAGGGAAGGGGGCCAGGGGGTTAGGTCTACCCGTTACTTTTTCTTGCCGGGACGAGTGCCACCTTTGCTTGGGGGTGAGACTTTGCTACTGCCGCCACCTGTATTACTGGGGGGCGAGACTTTGCTACTACCGCCGCCCGTGTTGCTGGGCGGGCTAACCTTGCTACCACTGGGAGCCTGAGTTTTGCTGGGCGAACTGGAACTTGAGCCGCTACTGCTGCCGGGCCGACTGCTGCCCTTGCTGCCGGAACTCACCGGGGGCTTCACATAGCCGCTCGAACCAATGCGGGTTGAACCTTTGCTGACAATCGGTGGCTCGGATTTAACTTTGGTAGCGGTCGTATCACCCGGTTTGTAACTGGTGTAGCTATAATTCGGGTTCGAGACCGGGCGCGGGGCTTGCGGCACATAAACCACCCCACCCGTATTGTAAATCCGAGTGGTGTAAACGGGCGGGTAACTATAACCATAATGACCGGGGCGGTCAAATAACCACAACCAGAAAAACGGATTGTTGGCGATACTATAGTGTGGCTGATTATTAACATAAACGATTTGTTGCTGTGGCGGGGTTGGTGGCGTTTCTGGCACGGTTATGCCATCCGCTACCAGCACCATACTGGCGGTTTCGACCTGACAATCATCTACCGTCAGATATTTTTTCTTAACCTGAAAAGTTTTGCCATCCAGTCCACCCGGTAGACTGGCCTCTACCTCATATTCGTTAATATCAAGGTTATCCAGCGAATAATTTCCGTCAGCGTCGGCTTTGACCGAAACCGGGTCTTTTCCGGCGGTGGTCAGCGTCAGGGTCGCCGGAACAGGCTGCAAACCTTTGGCCTCATCCGATACCGCCAGAATTTGCCCGCTAACCTGACCCTTACCATCACAAGCGGCAGCATCGTTGGTTTCAAAATCCCCATCACTACTACCACTAACAACCCCTGCTACCGGGGTAGCTGGCTTTACCGTAGGCGAAGAATCCCCACAAGCCGCCAATAATAGCGAAAGAATTACTAATATTGCCAGAGGTGCATACCAACGCATCTTTACCGATTTCTTTGTTTGAACTATTCCCGACTTACCAGAAGCCGTATTACTTTCCATTTAATTACCTTTTCTTTATCATTTCATTAAAGCGTGATTCTTTAAAAAATCACCATCCAGCATTATTCCATACGAAAAAATAAAGCGGCGAGTTTCGAGATTCGTCTTAGATGGCAACAAGGACTATACTTTGTAGTACGTACTACTCACTACTTCTATTAGAATCTTTATGATAGAGTAAATTGCTTCCAGTGAAACACTGCCAACTTAGGGAGGAAACATAGCTAAATGTTAACTGAGTCTCGTTTTATTAGAGCCTGCCGTCGCCAGACAACCGATACGACCCCCATCTGGTTTATGCGACAAGCAGGGCGTTATATGCCGGAATACCGCGCCATTCGCGAAAAAGTTACGATGCTTGAAGCGATTCGCTCTGCCGACCTTGCCCACGAAATTACCATGCAGCCCATCAACGCCTTTAATCTGGATGCCGCCATTATCTTTGCCGATATTCTGACCCCGCTCATCGGGATGGGCATTAGTTTGGATTTCCTTAAAGGCGAAGGCCCGCATATTGACAACCCTTTGCGCCGCACCAGCGATATTGACCGTTTGGCGACCCCGCCCGCCGAGGAAACCATGCCCTTTGCCCTGTCAGCTATCCGCCAGACCGTCGCCGATTTAACCCCCCGCAACATCCCCTTAATCGGCTTCTGTGGCGCGCCCTTCACCCTGGCGAGTTATGCCATCGAAGGAGGCGGCTCTCGCAACTATGAGCATACCAAAGGGATGATGTACAGCGAGCCCGCCGCCTGGAAACGCCTGATGGAACGGGTTGTGACCGTCCTGAGCGATTTCCTGGCAAAACAGGTGGAGGCTGGCGTGTCGGCCCTGCAAATTTTCGACTCGTGGGTCGGGGCGGTAGGCCCTCGCGATTATGCCAAATTTGTGGCCCCCTACACCAAACAGCTAATCGAGGCGGGTCAAAAGACCGGCGTTCCGGTGATTTACTTTAGCACTGGCACCGGGACAATGCTCGACCAGATTACGGCTCTGGGTAGCGATGTCGTTAGTATTGATTGGCGGATGGGGGTAGACAAAGCCTGGAGCGAGATTGGCTATGACAAGGCCATTCAGGGCAACCTTGACCCCTTGCTCTTATTTGCCCCCTGGCGCGAGGTTCAGGCTAACACCGACGCGATTTTAGCCGAAGCCAACGGGCGGCCCGGTCATATTTTCAACCTGGGGCATGGCATCCTGCCGGGGACTCCGGTTGAAACGGTGCGCCGCTTAGCCGATTATGTCCACGAAAAGGCCGCCAGACTGGAGCAGGTAGCCCTATGACCGTAGCAATCGCCGAACCACCTATTGGGGTGCTGTTGATGGCCTATGGTAGCCCCGAAAGCCTGGACGACCTGCCGGGCTATCTGTCGGACATTCGTAGCGGGCGCACCACCAACCGACTTGTTATGAACGAAATGGTCAATAACTATCGGCTGATTGGCGGCAAATCCCCCCTGCTGGAAATCTGTCGTCAGCAAGGCGCAGCACTAGAGGCTCTGTTAAATCAGGGGTCAGGTCAGCGTTATAAAGTATATTTAGGGATGCGCCACTGGTCGCCCTGGATTGAAGAAACCGTGCGCGACATGATTAACGACGGCATCACCCAGGCGGTGGCGATTGTGCTGGCTCCCCACTTTAGCAACCTCAGTATCGGCAAGTATCACCACAAAGTTGAGGCCGGACTTGAGATGTTTGACGGCAATATCAATTTTGAGTTTGTGGATAGCTATCACAACGCCCCTAAATATATTCAGGCTCTGGTCAACCGGGTGCATGATGGCCTGTCGCGCTGGCCCGAAGCGGAGCGCAACCAGGTGCATGTGGTGTTCTCGGCTCATAGTCTGCCCGTCCGCATCCTCAGTACGGGCGACCCCTATCAAGACCAGCTTTTTGAAACGGCCAGACTGGTAGCGGAGGGGGCCGGGCTGAAACAAAGCCAATGGAGTTGGAGTTACCAGAGTGCCGGACGTACCCCCGAACCCTGGCTTGGCCCCCAAATCGAGAAATATATTCCAGAGTTAGCCGAAAAGGGTATCAAAAACGTTATAAGTATCCCGGTGGGTTTCGTTTCCGACCACGTTGAGATATTATTTGATATTGACATCAAAGCCCAAAAAGCCGCTCAGGAAAGCGGGGTGCGCCTCGAACGTCCCCCCGCCCTGAACACCGACCCCCTTTACATCGAAACCCTGGCCGATTTGGTTAAAGCCAAAAGTCAAAAGTCGAAAGTCTAAGGTTGAAATAAAGAGGGAATCTCGTAGGGGCGGTTCGCCTGTCCCTCCTGTACTCAGGGGGATGAACCGCCCGGTATTAGGGAATTTCCCGTAGGAGCAGGCTCTGGCCTGCGATATTCATCGGACGACGGAGCGTCCTCCTACGAATTGTATATGAGGTCAAAATGGCGCGAGTGGTTATAATCGGCGGTGGAATTACCGGACTGGCGGCGGCCTGGGAACTACAGAAAAACGGCGTAGATTATACCTTGCTGGAAGCCTCGGAGCGGCTGGGCGGTAAAATCAAAACCGAGCAGGTAGACGGCTTCATTCTGGAAGGGGCGGCGGATTCGTTTCTGGGACAGCAAAAGCCCTGGGCCTGGCAATTCTGTCAGGAGCTTGGCCTGACTGACCGCATGATTGGCACAAATGAACAGCAGCGCAACGTCTACGTTTTGCAGGATGGCAGATTACAGCTTATGCCGCGTGGGATGCGCCTGATTATTCCCGCTGACCCCGACGGCTTGCTCGAATCGGAACTACTCACCGAGGAAGGCAAACGGCGGATGCTGGCTGAGACCGAAGTACCACCCCGCACCGAGCAGGGCGACGAAAGTTTGGGTTCGTTTATTCGCCGCCGCTTTGGGCAAGAAGCTCTGGACGTGTTTGGCGAGCCGTTACTGGCGGGAATTTACGTGGGCAACCCCGAAACCCTCAGCATGCAAGCGACTTTCCCCAACTACCTGAAGATGGAAGAAAAATACGGCAGCCTGATTAACGGTTTTCAGAATACCCCCGTGCCAACTCCTACCGCCGATATGCCCAAAACGGTTTTTGTCTCCTTCCGCAACGGCATGAGCGAGTTTATCGAGGGAATTCGAGCCAAACTGACGGGCGATATTCGGCTTAACCAGAAAGTCAGCCATATCTCACTAGACAAGGTGGTGCATCTAGCCAGTGGCGAGAAAATTCAGGCCGAGGCGATTGTGCTGACCACTCCGGCCTATGTCACCAGAGAACTTGTGGCAGAGCTTTCGCTAGAACTCGCCAGAGGTTTGCGGGAAATCCGTACCATCAGTTCGGCGACGGTTTCGCTGGGCTTCAAAGAACTCGCCAGAGGTTTGCGGGAAATCCGTACCATCAGTTCGGCGACGGTTTCGCTGGGCTTCAAGGCCGACGAAATAAATTACCCGTTAGATGGCTTCGGTTTTGTGGTGTCCAGCAAAGAGCCAACCCATCTGGTGGCCTCAACCTGGAACAGCACCAAACTTGCCGGACGCGCCCCCGCTGGTCATGTTTTAATGCGGGTGTTCCTGGGCGGACATCGCGGCGAGAGTGACGTTTTCCTCAATGATGCTGAAATTATTGCCCTGGCGCGGGCTGAAATTAAGAAGGCGATGGGCATTACCGCCAGCCCGGTGCTGACCCGCATCTATCGCTGGATTAACGCCAACACCCAATACGAGGTCGGGCATTTCGAGCGGGTCGCCCGTTACAAGGGCTATTGCCCACCCTGGCTGTTACTGACAGGCGCGTCTTACGATGGGGTTGGTATTCCCGATTGCGTGCGGCAGGGTCGCGCCACCGCCCGCCAAGCCCTTGAGGTACTTTAGTGGTCGGTCGTCGGTTGTCGGTTGGAAATCCAAAATCCGATTCCCGTAGGAGGATGCTCCGTCATCCGATGTTCGTCCGGCGATAAATCATTGGACGACAGATATTGGAATTCCCGTAGGGGCGGGGTCTCCGCGCCCTGCGATGTTCGTCCGGCGATAAATCATCGGACGGCGGAGCGTCCTCCTACAAATTCCCCCAATACCGGGCGGTTCGCGAACCGCCCCTACAAATTCCCCCAACCCCTATTTGCGATACGCCAGCCCGATCCAGGTATTTTCCTCCATTTTTTCGAGCAGTTCCAACCCAACCGCTTGCATTGCTTCCTCCACCTCGGCACTGCTAAGGGCGGCAATTCCGCTAACTAAAAGCAAGCCGCCGGGTGTAAGGTTCTCAACAATGCTCGGGGCAAGACTCACCAGAATCCAGGCATAAAGATTAGCCACAATTAGGTCAAACGGCTGCATCTGGGCCAAAACAGGCGGCGGTTTGAGTAATTCTGCATCAAAAACATAAACGGTTTCACCCTCTTTACTAATAACCGCCAGCGAGCCAGCCTCAACCCGGATTCTGTCGCTAAAACCGTTCAGCTCGACATTAGTTTGAGCAGCCTCAACAGCGGGGAGATGGGCATCCACCGCCAGAATTTCCTTTATCCCTAACCGCGCCCCCAAAATCGCCAGCATCCCGCTACCAGTGCCAACATCCAGCATTTTTTGGTGAATGGCCGGGTCAATATATTTTTCTATTAGCTGCAAACTCAAGCTGCTGGTGGGGTGTACCCCGTAGGTGAAGGTGCTGAAAACGGTAGGGGAGCTTTTGATTTCCACCACCAGGTCGCCGGGCTCCTGGGCATAGGCTTCGCCCGGTAGCTTGATTACGATATGCTGCCCCACCCGGTAAATCTCAAAGCCCAGCCAGATATTTTTCCATTCCTGCGAGTTGCGTTCGGCTAACTCAAGCTTCGGCAGGGGGTGCGCCAAAGCCAGACTTGCCAACGCCCCTTGCAGATTTGCCAGGGGAATAGCCGCCTCATCTAAGGGCAAATAGGTCAGAAGTTTTAGCGGCGCGAATTCGTCGTCCACATAATAACCGTTGGGCAAGGAACGCTTTGAGCTTTGCGTCAAAACGTTACCCTGATAACCATAGCGCGTAAACATCCGATTGATGATTTTGCTGATTCCGGGGTCAACCTCCAGGGCAATTTCCAGCCACCGATCAATTTCGCTGCCAAGTTTGCGCTCTGCTCTGTTATTTTTGGGTTGGAAAGCTTCTTTTCTACGCCATTTACCCGGCTCTCTGGTAGGGTAAAGGCTAAAATAGGCCAGCGTATTAAGCTCTTCTGTGGTAGTTTGGGGAAAAGGTAAATAGATATATTTCAGGTCGGGTTTATCAAAATAAAGCTCACACAGGGCTAATTGCAAAACGGGCGATTGCAAGGGCCGACTTGCCCCAATTTCGGGGGAAGTTATCAGGCTAACCAGCCGCGCCTCGGTATCGTCTTTTTCCAGGCTAAAATGGCAATAACCGTTTATATCAATAAGGCTGGCTCCCACGCTAAACCCGGCGTAAGCCACATTGCTCCAGGCATCATCCAGCAAAAACTGAAGTTGTTCGCGCTCGGCGGTCTTCAAACGGCGTATTTCCAGACTGGAATCAGGCGAAAATTCCGCCCCCTCCAGATAAACCGCTATATCCTGCTGCGCCCACTCTAAAAGATTAGTGCGAAAAGCTGAAAAAATTTGCAGCCGATTTAGCCAGTTAAAAGCATAGAACATCTTTGTCTCCTTTATTTGATTAGAGCCTGATTATCCTTTGTCAAAAAATAAAAGTCAATAAAAGGGGATGCTGTTTAACAAACCCGCAAAATTCTGTTAGAATACGCCAATACAGATTCAGTAAAGAAGCATACCTCTGCCTAGCTACACTTCGATGGAAAAGATTTCCAGCTACCGGGTCAGTGCCGACCACCCACCAATTTAACACAACGCGCAGTGGAATTGGCCTTGAGATAGACCGACACTCATAGAGCCGTTGTATCGCCCAGACCGACCAGCCAGAGCAAAGCCGCCTGTTGAGTCGCTATTTTTGTGTTGCTATCAATTTAGGACTTTCGCGTGAGGCCAGCTATTAAGTTCAAATTAGAGCGATTATCTAGCTGGTAAGTTCCGAAGCGAAAGTCTTAGTATTATTGTTTACGTAGGAGGAGATTAGGGGAATGAAGTTAAAACAGTTTCGTTTTGGATTGTTCAGTTGCCTGATTCTGGCACTGAGCCTGTTATTGGCAGCTTGCGGCGACCCGACCACGACCCCCGCCCCCGCCGGAGCAACCACTGCCGCCGCCGGAGCAGCTACCACCAAAGCCGGCCCGGTTAATACCGCCCAGGCTGCCGGAGCCAAGTTCAAGGTTGCATTTGTCTACGTTGGCCCAACTACCGATGGGGGCTGGACTACCGCCCACGACGAAGGCCGCAAGTTCCTGGAAAAGGCCATGCCCAACGTTGAGACTACCTTTGTCGAGAACGTGCCGGAAACCTCGGCAGACGCGGAAAAGGTTATTACCGATTTGGCTTTGAAGGGCAATCAGATAATCTTCACCACTAGCTTTGGCTATATGGATCCAACTATTAACGTTGCCAAGAAGTTCCCGAAGGTTTATTTTGAGCATGCTACTGGTTACAAGACCGCCGATAATGTCTCTACCTATCAGGTGCGACAGTATCAGCCGCGTTATCTAGCCGGGATAATCGCCGGGAAAATGACCAAGAGCAACACAATTGGTTATGTGGCGGCCTTCCCCATCCCCGAAGTTATTGGCGGGATTAATGCCTTTACCCTGGGGGCGCAGTCGGTCAACCCTAACGTAAAAGTTAAGGTGGTCTGGACTAACACCTGGTACGACCCCGCTACCGAGGGTCAGGCCGCCGTCAGTCTGCTAAATGCCGGGGCGGATATTATGGCCCAGCATCAGGATAGCCCCGCAATGTTACAAGCCACCGAAAAGGCTGGTAAATTTGGTATCGGTAACGATGCCCCGATGGACAGCTTTGCCCCTAAAGCTTACCTGACCTCGCCCGCCTGGAATTGGGGCCCGTATTACGTTGAGCGGGTTAAAGCGGCGATGGACGGTAGCTGGAAAAAGGCCGAATATTTTGGCGGCTTGAAAGAAGGGGTAGTTGACCTTGCCCCTATCAGCAAGTTAGTACCAGACGATATTAAGGCTCTGGTAGACACCAAGAAAAAAGCCCTGCTCAGTGGCGAACTGGATGTATATGTTGGCCCACTGAAAGACCAGACCGGGGCGGTCAAAATCGAAGCGGGTAAAAAGGCTTCCGATGCTGATATCCTGGGGATGGATTACTTTGTGCAAGGGGTCGAAGGCACTATCCCGAAGAAGTAATATTTATTTTGTAGGGGCGTGGTCTCCACGCCCTGCGATGGTTGTCCTGCGATAATCATCGGATGGCGGAGCATCCTCCTACGAATTCCCCAATACCGGGCGGTTCACGAACCGCCCCTACGAAATCTTGTTCCCCCTTCCATGAATCAGGGAAGGGGCTAGGGGGTTAGGTTTTTACGCCCCTACGATTTTCACTGACCACCGACAACTATTTCGGCTGAATATCCGGCACTACCACAACTTTATCGGGTAGGGTTATTTCCAGAATAAAGGCCGGGGCGGGGGCAACATCATCGAAAAAGAAACTGCCCGTCTCGTCCAGAACCTCAGTGGCTAGTTCGGTATCGCCACTCAGAAGTTTAAGGGCAACCCCGGCAATATCCTCTGGCGAAAAACCATCCCGCACCACCGTGCCGCTAATGGTCAAAATATTGCGCTTGGCCTTAGCAGGTTGAACCTTGACCACAATCGTCAGTTCCTCGGCCTGAAACTCCTGGGGCGCACCCGCCGAAGGAGACGCTCCCCGCAGCACAAATTGAGGCTGGCTAGTGGCTAATGAGGCTACTATTCGGCGTAAAATCCCGCTTACTGACAGCCCAGAATCATGGACTGTCGCCAATTCAGGTTCGGACTGCAATAATTCGGCCTGTAACTCCGTCATTTCCGCGCTGCAATAATCACAAGTTTTCAGGTGGCTTTTTACCCCACGCTGCGCCTGAGCCGAAACAAGACTCAAGACATACTCGCCCAAAAGCTGACTATCCAGGCAATCAGCCCGAAAGCCGGGCCGTTTCAGAGCTAGATTGGCCTCGAAAAATTGGGATAAAGCCGAAAACTGCGCCGCCCCAGATTGGCAAAATTGGCAGTTCCTAAGATGCTCAACAAATTCAGGACGCGCTTCACCTGTTACGTAGGCCGGGATGTCAGCGTCGCCAACCCGGGTGGGGTCAATACATTGGGGCGTACCTATACTATAAGTCATGTTAAATAAAAATCCTCGCTTCCTCAAACCAAAGATAACTTCTACTCGTTCCTCTTGACCCCCACAACGTCCTATCCTGGCTGCAATCTCTCACAATTGCGAACGTTGGGGGGAGAATAACCCCTGTGTGGGCCTTGCTCACTTCGTATGGTTTAATAAACGCGAGTAGCCAAAGTTTTAGCAAATTTCGTTTTTCCCATTTGGCAGATGTGCTAGATAACAAAGAATTAAACCGCCAAGAACGCCAAGATTTTTATAGTTTAGTTTTCTCTGTGCCCTTTGTGCCTCTGTGGTGAAAATTTATCTTCAAATCCGCCGATACTTAGGAACTAGCACATCTGTCTAATTCCCGAATTCGCCCAGCCAACCCTGTAACGCCGGGTCATGTTTCAGCCGCCAGAGGGCATTTTTCAGGCAACGATATACCCCATCCACATCGGCAAAATATTGGGGGTAAGTCTGAGCAATCTCGCGGGGGGGCATCTGGTGGACGAAACGGGCATACACCGCCAACTTATCAGCCTCATCCGGCAAGTGACGCGCCACCACCTCCCAGAAAGGAGCGCGGTCAGCCCGTTCGGTGGCACTTCGCTCCACATCCTCGTCGCTGCTGATACGATTCGCCGGACTAAGCTCCCCATCATTATTATTATCGTCTTCCCCGCCTACGTTTCTTTCCAGCGAAATATCAAAAAAGCGGGCCTGTTGGTCTCGCACCGTATCCTGCACTTCGGTCAGGCAGCACATTTGCAAATATTTCAGCAGGGCAGATAAATTAGGGAAATTGCCAAACTTTTCGGGCGTAACAAAGCGCAACAAGCGAAAGAAAACCCCGTTTAGCAGGGCATCTTCGTCAAAACGAATGGAGGGCCGATTTTTGGTCTGTTTTTGCAGCCAGTTACGCACAAAGCTGGAATAAGTATTAAAAACTGCTTCCCAGGCATCATGGTCACGTTGCTGAATAGCCCGCCGCCAGATTTCAAAGCAGTAGGCGGGGTCGTAGCGGTCACGCTTCAGATATAAGTCGGTTTCGGCGCGGCAACGTAATACTAACCGGCCTAGCGTCCAATCCTGTTTCAAATCCTGCGGGTCGTTGTTCGTCAACTTTTTTCACTCTTCTATCTTGGTAATTGAGTTAGAAGATTATAACATTCCGAGCTAAGCATTACAATTCTTTAAGGCCCCCAATTATCGTCTTCGTAGGAGGACGCTCCGTCGTCCGATAAACCGAAACCGTAGGAGGACGCTCCGTCGTCCGATGATTATCGCAGGACAACCATCGCAGGACTGATTTAGAGTACAGGAGGGCGGTTCGTGAACCGCCCTTTTTCAAACATTTTTATAAAATAAAGAGAGCCTCTTACTACGCTCGCCTGCTCTACGAACGTAGCGAAAGCCCTCTGCAGGTCTGGGATAGACCAGAATGGAGAATTGGAGAGAGAGAAGATAAGTGGGCCAATAGTTCGTAAACCGGGCGGGCCTATTTCCTTGCTCCAACTATATAAACAACAGCTTTGCCAGAATTAGCTATCTGTATTTTGGGGAATTTTGGCCTTCTTTTGGCACTTTTGTAGGCCGCAAAAAGCGCATTAGTAAGGTATAATTAGAGAGAAGCAACAATTTCCAATTAATCTATTTCCCGAACTAAAATCCAAACCCTCCCCGAATATCAGGCCGAGGGGAAATCCAGGTGCAATTTTGTTGTAAGCCCAAACGAGAAACGAACGAGGAGGTTTTTTAGCGGATGAGCAGGTCAACTTCAAACGTTATTACGATAATACTGGCGGGCGGTCAGGGAGAGCGATTGAGTATTTTCTCGGAGAAACGGGCCAAGCCAGCCGTGCCCTTTGCCGGGAAATATCGCATTATAGATTTTGCCCTGAGCAACTGCGTAAATTCGGGGCTGGACAACGTGCTGGTATTAACCCAGTACCGCCCGCTTTCGTTGCATGACCATATCGGCAACGGCAAACCCTGGGACTTAGACCGTCTGCACGGGGGCGTGCGAATGGTGTCGCCTTACCTGGGTCGCAAAGACTCGGACTGGTATCGAGGCACGGCGGACGCTGTTACCCAGAATATCAACGAATTAGCCGAAACCGAAGCCGAATATGTGCTGGTGCTGGGTGGCGACCATATCTATAAGATGGATTATCGCCCCATGCTCGACCTCCACCGCGAAAAAGGGGCGGACGTTACCATGGGGGTAATGCGCGTGCCGATTGAGGAAGCTCACCGCTTTGGTATTGTCACCGCCGACGATGACGGGTTGATTACTGAGTTTGTGGAAAAACCCAAACAGCCCAAAAGTAACCTCGTTTCGATGGGTATCTATGTCTTTAACAAAGATGCCTTGATTGATGAGTTGGCATTGGATGCCGAGAATACCGCCAGCAAACACGATTTTGGGCATAGCATTGTGCCCAAGATGATAGAGGACGGCAAAAAACTCTACGCCTACGCCTTTGACGGCTACTGGCGGGATGTGGGGACGGTGCAATCTTATTGGGAAGCCAATATGGAGTTGCTGCAAGACCCGCCGGAGCTTGACCTCTATGAACGAAGTTGGGTAGTCTTTACCCGCAGCGAGGAACGCCCCCCTGCCACCATCAGTGCGGGCACTACCGTAAAACGCAGCCTGATTTCCAACGGCTGTCAGGTACGCGGACAGGTTATTCGGAGCGTCTTATCACCCGGAGTAATCGTGGAGGAAGGGGCAATTGTAACCGACTCGATTATTATGGTAGATAGTATCGTGGGCAAAAACAGCATTGTAGACCGCTCGGTAATTGATAAAGAGGTGGTAATCGGGGCTAATAGCGTTATCGGCTATGGCGACGACGAAACGCCCAACAAGTTGGAGCCAGGTCGCCTCAATACGGGCATTACCGTTATCGGTAAGCGTTCGGTGTTGCCCGATGGCCTCAAGTTGGGGCGGAACGTCAAAATAGGCACTGACCTGCGCCCAGAAGATTTCCCCACCCTGGAGCTTGCCAGTGGCGAATCCGTCGCCCTATCAGCCGCCGATAAAGCCAAGCAGGGGCGGAAAAATAGCTGATGAAGATTTTATTTTTAGCAGTAGAGGTTGCCCCTTTTGTTAAAGTGGGCGGGCTGGCGGATGTGGCTGGCTCGCTCCCGCTAGCTCTGGCGGCTCTCGGTCATGATGTGCGGGTGGTAATGCCCCTCTATAAAAGTATCTCCTTTGAGAAATACCAGCTTCAAGAGGCGGTCTCTTATTTCGATGTGCCAATCGGCAACGGCACTACCGGGACTTTGATTTACCAATCCTATTTGCCGTCGCACGGGGAAGGCCCCAAAGTGCCGATTTATTTTGTACAGAATCAGCACCATTTCGAGCGCGATAAAACTTATGGCTACGATGACGATGCTGACCGTTTTGCGGTGTTCTGTCGGGCGGCTCTGATGATGTTGCCGAAAATGGGTTGGCGGCCCGACCTGATTCACGCTAACGATTGGCACACCGCGCTCACTCCCAACCTGCTCAAAACTATCTATCAATATGATTCTTTTCTGGGCGGGATTAAAAGTGCCTTTACTATTCATAATCTAGCCTATCAGGGCATCTTTCAGCCCGGTTGGTTGAAACAGGCCAACCTGGAACCCTGGGGGATTGGCTGGGGAGACCGCGACGGGCTGGTGAATATTATGGGGCGGGGGATTGTCTACGCCGATGCCGTCAATACCGTTAGCCCCACCTACGTTTCCGAAATCCTCACTCCCGAATATGGCGAGAA
>Ga0209724_1002121_pt1 | contig 17282 bp, 9 predicted proteins | sample grotaG_FD_184143 | JGI IMG/M metagenome (GOLD analysis project Ga0209724, IMG submission 184143) | Glacier valley bacterial and archeal communities from Borup Fiord, Nunavut, Canada, to study Microbial Dark Matter (Phase II) -... | ecosystem: Environmental > Aquatic > Freshwater > Ice > Glacier ...
AAACGCTTGGTTTACAGCTAGTTAGAGTCTAGTTACTTAAGAGGCAAAAAGTGACAAATCATAAGAACAAAAATGTTGTTTTCGTTATGTAAAACGGCAAATTACCATTATAAATTAAACGCCTATTTCAATTATAAATAATTAGGTTGTAAAATTTATTTCTGAGATAGTATTTCATTTCTAAATATTTAAGCATTGTAAATAGGTAATTTGCGGAATCGTTCATGGTTTTACCAACTACAGCAAGAATGCATTTTATTCCTAATAATTCCGCTAATTCATAGGTAGGGTATTAAAAATTCACCAGTATAAAAATCAGATTGATTAGCGTGTTTTACATCCTTAAGGCCAAAAATAGCAGGAAATTATTCAAATATACTAAGAATAGATAATGCATTCGATTCATTTTTGAACAACAAGAAAATATAATAGTTCAAACTTTCTATCCACGTTAAATTTCTTGAGCGTATTTAAAATACACTTTTTTATTATTATTGGATTCTATTTGTTCATTTGTCCGCTTAATTTGCGCATTCGGTTTTTGGTTTACAGAGCCTTGTATTATTAGTTAGCTTGTTGATTAACTGACATTTAAATCATTATATACACACGAATATTACGGTTTTGGGCTTTACTACAACATATATTTACTTATTTTAGAATAGTTGATGTAAATTTTATAAATTACACCAATAAATTTACGCCAGTGAGAAAAGTATATATAATTATTTTTTTAATTTCACTATCATCATTGATTGCCTGGGTTTTTTGGGTCCAACAATTGAAGTATTTATTGCCTACACCCATACCTGAAAACTATCATAAGGTCAGCGTTTACCAACATCTCAACTTAAGTAATATCTCCAAAGACAATAAGCCCTTATTACTACATTTTTTCAACCCCGATTGCCCATGCTCAAGGTTTAACCTGAAGCATATAAGAACACTATTTTTACATCATAAAAACGAAGTTAGGTTTATCGCTGTTATTCCTTTCTTTGCAGACTTGGATAAGGCCAAAAGCATGCTGGAAGAGGAAATGGAAGTAATCAAAGACTCGGAAACTAAAGAATTGCAGTAGAATGTGGAGTATATTCGACTCCTCAGGCAGTGATACTTACACCTGACAGGAATCTATACTACAGGGGCAACTATAATAAAGCAAGATATTGTTCAAGAAAAGAAAGCAGCTATGCGCAAATTGCGTTAAACGACCTTCTAAATAATAAACCAACCCCAAACTTTGATGGCCAGGCAACAAAATCATACGGGTGCTCAATTTATATAAAAGAAAAATAATGGAACAAATTTCGTCTGAAAGGATAAATCTAATTTTAAAACCGGTAAAAATTCAATCGGATAGAATAATGGACTATGCCTTGGTAGGGCATTTTATATTGGGATTGGTGCTTGCTTTCTACTATGATACGTATTTACTCGCTTTTATAGCAGGAGGGCTTTGTTTGGTAGCGTATTATGTTACTAAGTTCTCGCTTCCGAATAATGACCTTTACCAGTATGTATGCAGTGCTGTTTTTGCAGTATTCACTGCTCAATTTATTTATCAGATGCATGGCATGTTTGAGATGCACTTTTTTGTTTTTGTAGGATCCACGCTTCTCATTACATTCCAAAAATGGAAATTACAATTACCATTAATCATATTGGTGGTATTGCACCATAGCACTTTCGCTTATCTGCAATACTCCGGTGCAAAAGATATCTACTTCACCCAACTTGATTATATGGATCTTTATACATTCATCATCCATGGTGCTCTCGCGGCATTAATAGTAGGTATCTGCGGGATGTGGTCTTTCCAATTGAACGAAAAAAGTATTGATCAAGCAAAAAACCTGATCGCATTGCAAGATCAGATGAAAGACATTAGTGAAAATATTGCGTTTGCAAAAGAAATAGGTGACGGCAACCTGGGGACTACTATAAAAATTAGTGAAGACAGCCAACTTGGCGAAGCATTGATCAATATGCACACGAACCTCGTAAAAGCTGCGGGAAGGGAAAAAGCGGAAAATTTTGTCCATACAGGCCTGGCGCGGGTAAGCGATGTGTTACGACGCCATATCAATAGCCTTCCTGATCTATGCAATGAAGTGGTACTCGAAATTGTAAAATATCTTGAAATGAACCAGGGGGCAATTTATATCGCGGAAGACAAAACTGGTGAAACGCTGCTCACCATGAAAGCTTGCTATGCTTTTAACAGAAAAAAATATTTAAATAAAAGTATTTTACCAGGAGAAGGCCTTGTTGGCCAGTGCTTTCTTGAAAAAGAAATTACATATCTCATGGATATACCCGACGGATATATTAAAATAAGGTCAGGGCTAGGTGATGCCGCCCCTTCTTCTCTCATCTTAGTGCCACTGATGAACAATGAAAAAGTAGTAGGTGTGTTAGAACTGGCCTCATTTCATACATTACCCGAAGAAACAATAAACTTTTTATCCAGGGCGGCAGAAAATATTGCTTCTGTCATCGTGTCTGTAAAAGTATCGGAGCAGACAATGGAACTATTAGAACAAAGTCAGCAAAAAGAAGAAGAAATGAAGGCTCAAGAAGAAGAAATGCGCCAAAATATGGAAGAACTCGAGGCAACCCAGGAGGAACTAAGTAGAAAAAACAAGGAATTTGAAAGTAAATCTGATAGTATCCTATAAAGTGAATAAGTACTAAAAAAGTGGTTCTATTTTTTTAAAGTTGAACACTTTTTTCAAATATTGTTAAGAACTTGTCCCGTCCTTAAAACGGTTCCAATAGAATTTGTCCAAAAAATAACTCTAAGCATTTCTTCTCAATTGCCTGAGATTGCCATTTAACAGCTTTTTATCCAAATCAAAGAAGTACTTTCCTAATCGATTAATATGATTAAACCGTGCCGGGGAAATATGTTTTAAATCTTCTTCATTAATTTGATACTGCCCATAGACGTCTAATTTTCTTTTTCGATATTTTAAAATTCTTTTAATATCAGGATATCTACAGGAAGATCAAAATTTATAAGTTCTGGATTATTTACTTTGCCAAATACCATATAATAATATATTATTTTAACGTGAGTTCGGGATAAAAAATAAAGTTAGAAAAGTTATAAAAATGATCAAGAAAGACAAGTTACTACTTTCTTTTACGAAGGAATCCTTTCACATCTACACCACTGTACTTTAAAATTTTATAGAGTGTTGGCTGGCTTTTTATTTTAAACATCTCTCTGATTTCATCTGTACTTCGGATATTTTTTTCATAAATCTCTTTGACTTCCGGGGCAATTTTGCGGTAACGCTCGCTCAATCCTTCCGGGCGCCCTCCAGATCGCCCTCTCGCGCGAGCAGACTCAAGTCCGGCTTTTGTCCGCTCCCTGATAATATTACGTTCATGCTCTGCCAGCACGCACATAAATTGAAAAAAGAGATTCCCGGTTGCTGTACTGGTATCGATCGATTCAGAAAGTGATTTCAGGTTAACCTCTTTATTTTTTAATTCTTCAATCAGTTCGATGAGCTTAATTGTGCTTCTTCCTAACCTATCCAGTTTCCAAATGACTATCGTGTCACCTGGTCTGGCATAATCCATCAATTTTTCAAAATTCGGCTTAGTCGCCTTTACTCCGGAAACTTTGTCTGTAAAGACTTGCTTGCATCCTTCTTTTTTTAATGCGTCCAGCTGGAGATCCAAATTCTGTTCCTGGGTAGAGACCCTGGCGTATCCTAATTTAATCATTTTATGTACGAAACTTAATTAAACCAAATATATTACATTTAGATTAATTACATGACAATATAAATAATTAATTTGTAGAGATTATGCGGTTTTTGGGTTATGTAAAAATACGGTCGTTTTAATACATAGATGATATGGCAAGGAAAGAGTACCTAACTCTGGAAGAACGTACCAGATTTGATAACCCACCACAACTTTTGTCTGAACAAAAAGGGCTTTTCCTTCAAATTCCTGAATGGGCGAGCAACTATCTAAAAACTTTGCAGACACCAACCAATCAAGTTGGATTCCTTTTGCAACTGGGATACTTCCGTGTAGTCAGCCGCTTTTTTAATTCTAATCGGTTTATTCAGGCTGATATTGACTATGTCGTTATTGGAATTAGGACGGATCCAAACCAGATTAATTTTACAGATTATTTCAGGACGACTTATTTCCGCCATCAGGAAGAAATACTTAAACAACTAGGCTATACCGGTTTTAATAAAAATGCATCGCTGCAAATATCCCAGGAAATGAAAAGACTGGTTTCACTACGAACGGAACCGGTTCTTATCATGGAATCCGTAATAACCTTCCTAGATGAGCACCGTATTGAAATCCCGGCCTATGCGACATTAAGAGTTTTACTTGAAAAGTCATTTCGGCAGTTTGAGCAGGACCTAGAAGCAATTCTGGTTCAATATATCCACCAAGAAGATAAAAACTTACTGGACTCATTACTTATACAACATGATTCTTATCAACAAGCGGAGAAAAAACATGTGAAAGTGCAGAGATATCAGCTTACCTTTTTTAAAAGGATTACCCAATCCATGCAGCCATCTATAATCAAAGGAAGGGTAGACAATTTTGTAAGGTTGAAGGAAATGTATTTCCAGCTTTTGCCCATTATTAACAGGCTTAACCTTCCGGAAGAAACAATAAAATTTTACGCTGAATATGTGATTGATAACCAGATATTCCAAGTTGCAGACCGCGACAATACGCGATACCTATTGCTTGTCTCATTTATAGTTCACCAGTATTATCAATTGGGTGACGCGCTAGTGCTAACTTTTAATCAGGCGGTTACCAGCACGATAAACGATTGCGAGAATAAAATCAAAGAAAGCCTGTTTGAAAGCAGAATGAGCACATCACGCCTAGTTAGCTCCGTCTCTGTCCGAAGTGTTACCCATATCGATGTGCTCACCGAAGTAGAGCGCATTATACATGATCATCTTTTGGAAGCAAACCGGAAAGTAGAACTTATTGATGAGCTACTAAAAAAGCGGAAGGTCTCCTCACAGGTGCTTTTGGAAGATCAACAAAGGTTAAACAATTTAAGACTGGTCAACCAACGGATCAGTGACCGTGAAGACTATTATCAAGCTCTCGAAAAAGGCTCATTGCGTTTACAAGTCCGTGTATCTGATTTAATAAAAGCTTTGTCTTTTGATTTTAAAACGTCTCAAAAACAGTTAATGGATGCTATTGATTATTTTCAAAAGAAGGAAGGTAATATACAACAGCACCATAGCGTTCCGATTGATTTTTTATCTCTTGAAGAAAAACAACGCGTAATAACATCAGATGGAAAGATCAGGATATCGCTTTATAAAATATTGTTGTTCAGAGAAATGCGTGACCATATTCGGTCGGGCGCTTTAAATGTTCGTTCCTCTTATTTGTACCGGTCCTTTGAAGAATACATGATTTCAAAACTACAATGGACTAAGGATAAGGATTTTCTTTTGAAACGTGCCTCATTAATGCATCTTGAAAAACCGGCTGCAATCTTGCTGAAAATAAATGATGAATTAAACTTCCAATTAAGACTGGTCAATAAGCATATGGGTAATGGTCAGAACCAACAAGTATATGTAGATACAGAAGGGCAATGGCATATGCACAGGTACAAACCGGAGGAAGGCGAAATAGAAGATCCACAAAACCTTTACCCACAAAATAGGGCAGTATCGTTACTGGAAGTACTAACAACGATTGACCAAGTTAGTGGGTTTACTAAGGCTTTTCAACATAAGGGAATTGATTATTTACCACCACGCCCGGCGGACAAACTATTTTTTGCCTCCATCATTGGATTGGGTTGTAACATTGGCATCCCTAAAATGTCAATGATTTCCAAAAACATACCCGTCAGTGCATTACAGACTACTTCGGTTCAATATTTTTCACCTGATATGACGCTGAAAGCCAATGATCTGGTGGTTGAATTTAGCAATAAGTTGCCTTTGACTGATAAATTTCGGCTCCACCCCGGCTTTATCCATACGAGCAGCGACGGCCAAAAATATGATGTGTCAATTGCATCATTAAGAGCTGCATGGTCTTTTAAGTATTTTGGCAATGGCAAAGGCGTAACCGTTTATTCTCATTTGGATGAAGCCGGACAGCTATTTTATTCCACATCCTTTAGCTCTGCAGATCATGAGGCACCGTACATGATTGATGGCCTGATGCATAACCGGGTAATACAATCCGATGCACATTCAACAGATACCGGCGGCTTTTCTGAAATCATATTTGCCATTACCGCTTTGCTCGGAATTGCCTTCCGGCCACGGCTTGCCAAAATCCATGAACACAATTTGTTTTCAATTGATGCTGTTTCAACATATCGTGAATTAGGGTATCAGATAAAGCCGGACTCAAAAATTAACTTTGAACTCATTATTGAGTTTTGGGACGAAATTTTAAGATTTATTATAACGATCAAGCTAGGCTACTCAAAACCATCCACATTGATCCGAAGATTGAATTCTTATTCCCGGCAGCACCCGCTTTACAAAGCGCTCAAAGAACTTGGCCGGATTTATAAAACCCTTTACATACTCCAGTATATGGATGAGCCCGCTGTCAGGAAATCCGTTGAACGGGTTTTAAGCAAGGTGGAAAACAGTAATAAATTTGCCAAAGCTATCTCTCATGGTAATAATCAGCAGCTGATCGGGGCTACATACCGGGAACAACTTACGGCAGAAGGCTGTAAAAGGTTAATTGCCAATTCAATCAACTGTTGGAACCTACTTTATTTATCAGATAATTTGGCCAAATGTAAAAAGCCGGTGGACAGGGAAACATTATTAAAAAACATTTTAGGCACATCCACTCATAGCTGGGAGCATATCAATATGCTTGGGGAATATGATTTTTCAGAAAAGATAGATTTTCAAACCTTCAATCTTGACGATATCTTCAATTATAGCGCCTGAGATTTGGATGTAGCAAACATCGCATCAGAAAAAATGCCCCGTCAAACCCGCGGTACTTTTGGTTCACAGAATTTCTTTTTACCTCACGACTTATTACTGACTTGTCTTTACCAATCTTGGTGCCAATCTTTTCATAAGTAAATTTTTCGGAGAGCAGAACGCCAATTTCACATCTTTGTCCTAGCGTTAATTATCCCATCGTTTTTGTGTGTTGCAACCCAAAGATAAAGGAAAATTTTCGACGCTCGCTTGGAAGTTCTTTACAAGGATACTTGGCAGGAACTGAAATATTAATAGACTATATTTAGCTGATATTTTTTCTTAACTTAACAACATTGGCCGAGCGAATACGAACCTTTTATTTTACTTTAATTTGATAAAGTTTTGACCATTTCTTTCCGGTTATAAATAAGTCGTTATTATTTTTATCATAAGCAATGCCGTTTAAAACATTTTCTTGATATGTTTTTGTATTTAAAGCTGAAATTTCTTTTAAATTTAAACATGCAAGGACTCTGCCAGTTTCAGGATCAATTTTTATTATAGTGTCGGATTTCCAAATATTTGAGAAAATAAATCCATCTATATATTCTAATTCATTTAACTTTTCAATGGGTTTATTTTGATTGTAAACTTCAATTCTTCTTTCCATTTTTAAAGTATTTTTATTTAAAAAATAAATGGTAGAGGTACCATTGCTTGCAATTAATTGCTTACCATTATTAGTAAGTCCCCACCCCTCCATAGGATATGGAAAGGAGTTCAACAATTTAAAGTTAAGATTATAAGTATAAAGGAGTTTTGATTTCCAAGTTAACTGATAGATTGTATCCTGCATGATGGTTATACCTTCCCCAAAATCTTGTTGAGGAAGATTGACTTTATCAACGACCACCCCTGTTTGAAAATTTATTTTTTGTATACCCGATTTACCATACAAACCTATTCCTTCATACATAAAATCATTATAAAATACAAGCCCTTCTGTAAAGGAGCTTGTATCATGCAAAAATGTATTTATTATTTTATAAGAGTAAGATAAGGGAATGATATTAGATAAAACGGTAACTTGCCTAATCTCTATATCCTTAATAACACCATATTTATAGGCTATGATTTTAATTAAATGGTTCCCCAAAATATTGCTCTTTGGATTCCAAATAAAATTAGTTGGTATTTGATTAGCTTTTAAAACAAATCCACTATCAATAATCACTTGTATTGAATCTAAATTGTACAACTTTAAATCACTAACTGTAATTAGTATAGAATCACCATATTTAAATTTAGCACCGTTTTGTGGAATTAATAATAAGGAGGGGTCACCAGTTTTATGGTCCTGAATTTTATTACAAGAGAAAGAAATAATCAACAAAAATATAAAATAGTATTTTATATTATTAATCATTGCTTTTCTGAGGGATAAAATCTGGCTATTTTAAAGCATAAAATAGCCAGATTTTCTTCTAATTAAAAAATTTCTTTTTCGAAAAATACCTAATAATTAATATTATACTTAATACAAATAATGAAATATTAAATATCGTCCAAATGATGGTGGCTGACTCAGGTTTTAACATAGAGTTTTAAGTTTATTAAGTTTTATTTGTTTATCTGTTAACTACATTTAGTATGGTTTCTTTTGTTTGCGTGTTATAAGAACCATACATGGTAATAGGTTGCTGGTAAACCGTGCCAACGCCCTGAACAAACACATTATAATTTTGATAACCATCTATATTAAATTTTATTATTCCAGTATTGCTATTATATTGGGCTGAATTAGAACCAGTTGTTAATTGAGTGAAACTATTTAGGTTAAGAATATTAGATATTGATCCATTTGCATTTAAATTAGTATAATTACTCCCCCAATCAAGTGTTACACTATATTGACCTAGAAAAACACTTTTTGAAATAGTTTCACTATTATCTAACTGACTAGTCCTCAATAAAGAAAGTAACTTGCTGTTATCCTTAATTTTAATTGAATGCAAATCACTTGTAGACCTTACAATAAAGCCTTTAAACTCTAATGGGGGAGTTTTCTTTATCAACTCAAATGCTGCTTTGGCTTCCAGTGCAGTTTTAAATTCGAAACCCGGGGTAGGTAGAAAATTCTTTTGATCTTTTGGTAATTTCAAATTATATTCCTTTGCTAAATCAGAAAATGTGTATTCTTTCTCCACATCTTGTTTTTTACAAGAAAGGACTAAACTAATAATGATAATTAATAATAAAAATTTTGTAAAAAAAAATTTCATTTTCATAACTTAAAGGGGTTTAGTTAATTTTTTTAAAAATACAATTTACATTTTAAAAAACAATACCTCGATAATAATTTTTTTTGATCTTTTTGATGCCACACACTTAAAATGTCAATAACAAACGGACAGTTTTTCTGCAATTTATTTATTTAAAAAAAATCCACACAAATTATGTAAAATAATTAAATACTTTGCTAGGTATTAATTAGCTACTTTTTAATTGCCTGCTTAAATTCCCCCTCTTCCAACAGTTCATTCATTTCTTCTTTCATCTCTAACGAAGCTTCGGAAACCACCTTTTCATTCGTATTAATTATTTCTTTTGCCATGTGCTTGGCACTGAGTGTATCCCCTTTCTCCAGATACATTTTAGCTAAAAGGTAGCGGGGAAATAAGCGGTTGGGAATCATGCACATTGCGGTTTTGTAGCAACGCTCTGCCTGGCTATAATTTTTTAAACGTGTATAACTCATTCCCTGATTGCTATACAAAAAAGGGTCGGAGATGGTAAGTTTAGCCTGGTTTAAAATTTTTATACTGCTAACATCATCTCCCACCAGCGCCAACGCCTTTCCATAACTAAGTAGAAACGTACCTTTGTATTTAATAAAAGGATAAAGTTGCTTAAATAAGACAATACACGAATTATAATCTCCCTTTTGAAGTAACTCTTCAGCTTGAAAGCATTTTTTATATTCACCAAAATCTTTTCGACTGGAATAGATTAAAAATGTACCCCAAAATAATAACATACTGCCCAATGTCAACCGCATTTTATTAAAATTAAAATAAAAAACCTTGTTTTGGCTATGGGAAGAAAAAATAGCCAGAAAGAAGATTAAGTTTAAATAAATAGGCATCACTTCCAAAGGGTAAGAAAATAAACATGCTGCTAAAATTGAAACAATACCGCTTACCGATGCCACCAAAAGATATTTGGGCGAGTTTACCATATAGATTAACGTTTTTTTGTTGAAAACGGAATAAATAATCAACAAAAACAAAATCAATCCTACTATTCCATACTCTATAGTTATTTGAAGGAAATCATTAAAAGCATACTTCACTTTACCAGCCACTTTTACTTCTTGGGGATCAAAATGATGATAAAAATAACGGGCCTGAAAATTATTATATTCAATTTCAAATCCATTAGCACCCCAACCAAAAATTGGTTTTTGTTTTAGCATTCCTACACCTACTTTCCAAACTAATAAACGCCCAAATGCTGAATCTTTTTTTATAATATATAATAAATAAATGGATGAAAATAAAAGTACGCAACCCATAAATAAAAAAATAAAAAAATTTCTTTTTTTATTTTTTAAGTACAATAGCTTTGTTACAAAGCCAGTCTTTATTACCCATACAAGCAATATGCCAAGTAGCAAGGCAATCCAAGAAGTACGGGAAAAGGCAGCAGGCAGAACAAATAAGGCAAATATTATAAAAAGCAAGCTTATTAACTTTATTAACTTCCTTAATTTATCTGCTTTATTAACTTGAAAAAAATAAATAGCAAGGGCAAAGGGAATATAACTAGCAAAAAATATAGCATAAGGACCCGGATTATGAAAAGAGCCGGTAACTTTAAAAAAAGAATTAAGGCCTGGAAGCCAACCCAACCACTGACATGTGCCTAACATTCCCTGATATAAGCCCGAGATGAGAAACATAAACAGAATCACCTTTTCATAAATGGTATTATTAATTTTTATAAAATATTGTTTAAGCGGAAAATATATAAAAAGTAATAAAATTTGTGCCACTATCCTGTAATCTAATACTGTGGAGCTAAAAAAAAAATGAATTAATATATAGCTGAGATAGATTGCCAAAAAACCGTCCAAAATATTAAAATATAACTTGCCAGCTGAAGGAAATAAAATAAAAAACAAGCCCAGTATAAAACAAAACACTCCTCCAATTAAATTAAAATACAAATATTTGGTTAAGATTGTACCCTGAGGCAATGCAGCCGAATGTATAGCGGAAGCCATAAATAAAAGACCGATTGTGATTATAAAAAGGCAATGCAGAATCTTTTTTATCATTTTTTTTATAAAAAGTAAGGTTGATAAATTATAATATCACTTCAATTCTCCTGCATTCGCTCAGCAAATGTTGTTAACTTAACGACTTTGGATTAAAAATCCATAGGTTAAATTTGTTTTTAACAGCATTCAAAACTATAGACTAAAGTTTATTTAAGCTATTCCTAGAATGAAATCCTGATCACTATTCAAACCATCCCTATGATGTTCTAAATAATTTTCTATCATTTCATCGGTTATGTTTCCCTACTCCACGCACCTTCTTCCCTTTAAAATAGGGGCATGGGAAAACTTTTTAAAAAGCCTTATTTATTTATTTTATAAAGAATTTAAATTTTGTAAACTTTTTATTTTATCATTAGAAAATATTACTTACTAAGATTATGTGTACATTATCAAAACCTGCTCAAATAGCCTCTTTAAAAATTAGTTACATGCTATTATTTTTGTTCTTATTTTCCTGTAAAGAAAAAGAAGAAATAAACCTGCCCCTTACCTTGCCTGAATATGGCTTGCCCTTAAGCACCTGGCAGATAATAGGTCCATTCAAAGACGAGAATAAAAAAGATTTTTTAAACACTGATAACCTCAAAGCTTTTGGTTTTGAGGAACAAACCATCACTTATGCGGATTATGTGCACATTAGCAAGCCATCTTCCAATAGCTTATTTAAAAATGAGTTACATACTTCTGCCAATTCTTTAACCAACTTTAACGCTTTCCTGGGCCTGACCAACGAAAATACCATAAAAGGAAATATTTATGCTGGTTGCATAATTCATTGCCCGGCAGATATGAAAGTAAGACTGAATATTTCTACTAATGACCGATCAAAGGTTTGGCTTAATAACCAGCTAATATTGAAATTTGCCAAAGCAACTTTCTTTACTTTATATGAAGACTTTATACTAATAGATTTAAAGAAAGGAGAAAACTTTTTATTAATAAAGGTAAACAAGGGTTGGAGTGGATGGGAAATGATTACACGCCTGGAAAACAATGACGATAAGGCGATGGAAAGGCATAAAAATGTTTTCAGGTTACAGTTTAACCATAATTTTATAGATAAAAATGTTACAGGAGATATAAAAAACATAGCACTCAATAAGAACTTGCCCTTTGGGAAATACAAAATAATAGGGTATGATGGAGCAAAATCTTTATTTGAAGAGGCGGTAACTGATAAAGGTTGGAATAAAAATATATCCGGCTTTAAAAATGGGATATACATGTTTAAATTATATACCCCACTCGATACCTTTTCACAAACTATTTACAAAGGCCATATCATTGATACAACAAAAATACTGCTTAGCCATATTAACAAACTCATTAGTAATGAAAACGATAAAAACGATGTGGCTGCGCTTGCTTTCAGGGTTAATCATTTACTTAAGCCCAAAAATAGGGGGGAGGGAGCTATTGAAATAATAGTTTGGCAAAGAAAAATGGTTTCTCTCTTCTCTCAATTACAATTAATTTACAATAATTTAATCCATCATCAAGACCCTTTTAGGCACACGGCTGGTTATCACATTAAATCATATGTATCTCATATAGATGGCAACATTCAATATTATGTATTACATGTACCGGCTACCTATAATAGAAACAAAAAATATCCTCTTGTCGTGTTATTACCTGTAGTAATGAGAAAGCTCCCTTACCTGGAAAGCTATAGGGTAGCCACTTTTGCTTATAACGAATGCCAGGATCTGGCAGATAAATATAATGTAATCGTGTTTGAGCCTAATTGCAGGCTATATGACCGTTATAATGCCAATGCTATTGAAGAAACTGATTATTTTGAAGCCTTGGTAGCTTTAAAAAGGGATTTTAATATTGATAAAGATAAAATTTATTTAACCGGCACTTGCTTAGGAGGCTGGCATGCCTTAAGCCTAGCCACAAAATATCCTGATCAATTTGCGGGGGTTGCTATGGTTTCGCCTATTATTTCAATACCTGATTATGGGATAGAAGGGCACAAGCAGAATGAATCTATAAATAAATTAAAGAACCTTATTCATACGCCTATATTTTCTATTCATAGAATACTAGACTCACATGCACCCGTTTCTCAAAGTGATACTTTAAATCAACTGGCTTTAAAAGAAGGGTTAAAAAATTTCAAATACTGGCGAATACCAGATGTCACGCCTAAATATTATGGTGAGGAATATATACAAGATATTTTCAAATTTTTTAAAAATATACCGCCATTAAAAACGCCTAATGAAATATACCTTTCCGCAAATAAATTAAAATACGCTAAATCGTATTGGCTGCGCTTTACTGGTATTAGTCCTTCAAAAACAGGTAATGTTGCTGCTTTTATTAAAAAAGATACACTCAGGATTAATACCAATAACATCCTGTCTTATTCAATTGATTTAAATCACCTGCCTTACACCCATAATAACCCTTTAACGGTGATTGAAAATGGCCAACCAATTTATCATCAAGTCCCTAAAGACAGCATTTTACACTTTCATGAAAATGTAAAAAAACAGGGTTTAAAGAAAAATGAAAATTCAGAAGGGCCCTTATCCGAAGTATTTAGTAAAGGGTTTATCCTGGTAGTAGGTACTGCTGGTAATGTAGAAGAGAGGAAAGGCCTTGCGTCTTTGGCTAACACGATTGATAAAGCCTGGTATGATATGTATGATGCGCATTGCATCATAAAGAAAGACCATGAGCTAAAACCAGGGGAAATTGCTAACCATCACCTGCTTCTGTTGGGAAACGCATCTTCAAATACTATTATTTCCAGGTTTTCAAATAAAATCCCTTTAAAAGTTTTGAAAGACAAAGTAAACATAAGCGGCCATGAAGTTACGGGCGGGGCATTAGGCTTTTATATGGTATATCCTAATCCTTTAAACCATAGTCGATATGTGGGCATTATAGGTTATAACAATCCGTGCTGCATATCCTGGGGTAAGGAAGCGATTGACCCATCGGTAAGTAATATTTCCACTTATGGCTGGTATGATTATAAAATTTGGGATACCTCGGAGCCGGAAGAAAGCCTGGCACATGGGTATTTTGATCAAGACTGGAAATAAAATCGTTTTTTGTATGCTAAAATCAAATAGGGCATTAGACTTTTGTATGCCATATCAACAAAATTAAAACAAGTATTATATGATTTAACAATTAACCCAGGTTAACATAAGAAAAGTTAAATAATCAATTAGGGAGTCAAGATCTCTAGAATATGATTTTTCAGAAAAGATAGATTTTCAAACCTTCAATCTTGACGATATCTTCAAATGATGGCGCCTGAGATTTGGATGTAGCACACATCGCATCAGAAAAAATGCTCTGTCAAACCCGCGGTACTTTTGGTTCTAACTTTTAATTTAACCCAATATAGCATTAAAAGTGATAAAATTGCCTTTAATTTTTTCAAAGTTGAATTCTTAAGGGACAACTACTTTTCTTACCTCGCTAGTGTAATTTTTTTTATCTCCCCAGACTTTAAAATCAGTTTAATACCTTCCTCATGAAACATATTAACCGGATTGATTCTATTTTTATCTGCAAACAGAACAGTAACAGCAGTATAAATAGTTGGGTTGGTAATTTCTATTATTAGTTTATTTTTTGTCTGTGTAATAATATTGGCATTTAGTTGGTCGAAACAAGTAACTTTAGCTTGCTTTATATCTACATATATACCTGGGAGTTCTGTTGCAGTCAGCATCATAGCAGTTTCGCTCCAGGTAGAGCCTGGGTAAATTTCACCAATACCTTCCAGCCAGTCGGTAGTGCTTACCCTTTCGCTTATCCAGCTATTTTGCAATCCAGGGATTGGACTTTGTTTAGTAGCAATATATTGAGGAATGGCTTTGCTAATTAACTTTAGGAGGTGCAAATAATAATTATTGCCAGTAGCACGATACAAGCTTAGCAATGCCTTACCTGAATAAGTGCAGATTCCTGGTGCACCATGTTTATTTTGTGTGTTAGCAAACACTATACCGGTTGTTTTTTTGCCCAACTTTGCAAGTGTACTGCTATCTGGAAAAATATAATCGTAACTGCTAACCCAGGTGGAAAATTGTATTGCTACATTTTCTGCAATTTGCAGCCAATGCTTATCGCCTGTTTGTTTATAAAGCACCATATATGATTCTAACAAACCATAGCAACTTTCGCTGTCATAGTTTTGCATTGCATCGCCTGCACCTCCATAAATCACTCCTTTGCTAATATATTTTTCATTATAATCATTTGCAATTTCTATCGCTGTTACAGAATAAGCTGGTTCTCTAAAATATTCAGCCATCAATATTAATGCTCCTGGTACAATGCCTCCGCTTGTGGAACCGCCGATAATTAATTCGCCTGTGCTGTTGTTTACATATTGCCCCAACTGATGATGCTGTTTCCAGGTTCTAACAAAAGCATCACCTACTGCTTTTACCCCTTTTTCCCACTCTGGTTTTACAGCTATGCCCAACTTTTTAAATGCAGCAAATTGTTTTAAGATATAAAATAATCCATCACCGCTTTTACGGATGAGATGTAAGTCTTTTCCTACAGAACTAGATGGAAAAATACCAAACCATTGATTACCTTTTTCACCAGTATCCCAAAAATAGCCGGATGGAGAAATACCACCCGCAAAGAGCCAGTCAAAATTTTTTATTACATTATTCCGAGTAATACCAGTTCCATTCAGCAATAATGGATAGGTTGAAATCATGCCTCCTGTCCAACCTATTTGCCAGTCCTGAAAACAGTTTTCCCTCATGCCTACAGAATAGTAACCAAAAGTTGGTTCGAAATTTTGGGTGTTAAATTTTTCTTCTAGCATATTAAAAGCTGCTGAAAACGGCACAGATGCTACCGCTTCTTTTTCTGGCAACACATCATTTTTTATTGTTGCAAAGTAATTAAACAAACCTTGCACATTATTACAATCAAAAAAATAAAGCCTGGCTGTAAGTATTACCGAATCACCTTTAGTAAAATTAATTCCTTTGTCTTTTGAAGGTGCTGTATTGTCTGCAATAATATAACTGAATTGCTCCCTTACTACTGGTGCAGAAATTGTAATGCTTGCTTTTGTCCGAGTGTTGTTTTCTTCCAAGTCAATACCGTTATCTTCCTTTACAGCGGCCTGTTGGGTAAGTAACCAAAAGCCTTTCTTTGTAGTGGGATTATAATACCCAATTGCTGGTGTACTCATATCCCCACTGCGTTGCTGAATCCTTGAAACGCCTGAATTAATATTTAACCGAGGAATATCGGAAACTAATTGTGGTTTATCAATACCAATATCCCTTGCATCAGCCCAAAAAGTTAAGTAAGGTTGTTTGATGGATTTTACCCGGTTGCCATTGTACACTGCTGCTGGCATCAATACATAATTATTTACACTCCATTGATCAATATCCATATCCATTGAAACCGATGCTGAAGTTAGATTTCCTTCTTTACAACGAAATACCAACCTCACCTCATAACAACCAGGCTTAGTATTTATTGCAGTTGTTTTCCTTATTATTGTCCATATTGAACCGCTTATTTCAATTGCTGCTGTGTCATTTTTAAATATAATTTTCTTTCTAGTTACTACCTGGTTAAAATGTGAAGTATCGTACTGGGAAATGTGGGCTGATAGTTGTGTATTGTTTTTCGGGAAAACTGAATGAGTTTGGCAGAATCCTATAGTCAAGGTAGCCTTATAGAAGAATAGAAAAAAAAAGCAATTCTTATAAACAGTTATGTATTTAAAAGGTAATGATTGGTTCATATTAATTAATCTCTAAAAATTTAAAATGAGTGAATTAAAGTATGCTAACTAGTAAACAGGGAAATTAACTAAATTGTGTCAACAAAAGATACTCTTACTATGGTTTAAACCTGAGTTCGATTTATAACTGATGAATTTTTAAACAAAAAATATTTAGAAAAAGCCTTAAAAAAAGTATAATAAAAAGTAGTAATATCCAGTCATTTTCGTATATTTAAGTATCTAACATTCAAAT
>Ga0209724_1002122_pt1 | contig 17281 bp, 14 predicted proteins | sample grotaG_FD_184143 | JGI IMG/M metagenome (GOLD analysis project Ga0209724, IMG submission 184143) | Glacier valley bacterial and archeal communities from Borup Fiord, Nunavut, Canada, to study Microbial Dark Matter (Phase II) -... | ecosystem: Environmental > Aquatic > Freshwater > Ice > Glacier ...
TCACCGCCCGGAGAAAGGGATTCGCCGCGCCCTGACGGGTAATCCCAGCACGCCCGAGAAGCTGCTGTTCAAACTGGCCTGCGCCTTTCCCGCCGAGTTTCTGGGGAACCCGCTGCTGAGTCTGCTGGCGCTCGAGGACCCCGATTTCGCAGGCACGCTGCCCGCCCCCACCCGTCGGGCGCTGGCCAAGCATCCCGGTACGCCCCCTGAGATGCTCGAGGGGTTGGTGCAACCTTTCGATGCCGCCGTGCGGCTAGCCTTGTTTGCCAACCCCAGCGCGCCGCTGCCGCTCCTCAAGCGCTTCAGGCCCTACTATCAGGCCGAGGATTCCGAGGACCGCTTCAAGCCTCCGAACCGCGCTGAAGGCCCGGAAGCGCAGATTTTGCACGCGCTCGAGACTCCGTTTGCGCTCACGGCAGTAAAACCCGAGCAGGCGCGGTTATTGCTGGCATTGGGTGATGTCCTGAAACTGCGGCCTCGAGAACGGACGGCGCTCGAGCGGCTGATTCCGGGCGCGTCCCCCGAACTGGCGCAGGCCACAGACGCGCACCCCAACGGTGCGGGGCTTCCCACGGTCATCACCGAACTCCGGGACCCCGAAACCCCGAGTGAACGCCTGCTCGAGCTGTGGAAACACCGCAGCCTGCGCCCCGAAATCGCCCGACACCCGAACGCCCCGCTAGGCTCCATCCTAAGCTGGCTTTCGCAGTCGAGCGACCCGACGGTGCGCTGGCTCAGCCTGCGCTCGAGCGAACTGCCCCGACCCGCGCTGGCCCGCTTCCTGCGCTCGGTGCGCTGGAAGGAGCGTCTGGCGGTGGTGGTTCACCCCCTGGCAACCTACAGGATGCTGCGGGTTCTGAGGCTTGACCCCCAGGCATTGGTGGCGAACAATGCCCTCGAGCGGCTGCGCGTGGAGCACGGGGAAAGTCCATCTCAAAAAGAACCACCTGCTTCAACTGCCCTCGAGCGACCTCAAAACAGGTTCTCGAGCTGGCTGAAACGGGTGTTCGGGCGCTGGGAAAGATAACGTCTTCATCTCGAGCAGGTGAGTTTACGTGACGGGCACACCACTGTAAAAAACCCACGCCCGCTTCTTGGGCAGAACGGCACCTTTCGGGCCTTCCCGCTTCTTGGGCAGAACGGCACCTTTCGGGCCTTCCCGCTTCTTGGGCAGAACGGCACCTTTCGGGCCTTCCCGCTCAAAGGAGACAGGCGTGGAGGCGAAGTGGGGCACCGCTTGGAGCGGCTCGAGAGGAGTTGGATTCCCCTCCCCCACTGCTTGTAGTGTACCCGCCTTACACCTTCAAGTGGCTCGAGCACCGCGCTTGTGCAGGTTCGACTCGCCACAGCTCGAGCACAGGCCGGGATACTGGGCGTGGGGCACACGGCACGGCTTTTTGCAGACGTAACAGGTCGGCTTGAGCGGCATCAGAACTCGTGCTCGAGGGTGAGGCACAGCATCGCCTTGGCCCGAATCTCTGGCGTGGCGTGAAAATGGTTGTACACCGCGCTCAGAATCTCTCGCTCGGGGTCGGTGGAGAGTAGATTAAGCACCTCTGGGGTACTCGAGGGATTTTCGGCCACCCAGCCGCGTATCTGAGCTTCCGAATTCGAAGCCCCCTGGGTCAGACGCTCTGCGCCCAAACCGGGACGGGTCCAGGCCACAGCGCGCACTCGAGGGTCGGAATCAAAAGTCAGGCGCTCGAGCAATTCGGAAGTCACGCGGGGATGGCGCGCTGCGGCCTCGCGCACTCGAGGGTCGGGGTGAAGAGAAAGGCCCTGGAGTGCGGAGTCTGGGGTGTGCAGGTTCTCTGCGACTCTGAGCACCACGTACACGTTCACATCGCCTGCCAGCGCCAGCAGCGTATCGGTGGGGGTGCGTGGGTTCTGAGCCACCTTCCAGCGCACTTTGGGCGAGGCGTCGCGCGCCAGCCTTGCCAGGGTGCGGCGCGGCGTTTCCACGCTTTCGGCCAGCCGCACTCGAGTGTCAATATCGTCGCGCATACAGGCTCGAGTTTAGCGGCTTTTGGTTGCGGTCTCTGGCATTGAAGCGGCATTTCTTCAGAGGTCTAACCCGTGCTCGAGGGTGAGACAGAGCCGCGCTTTGGCCCGAATTTCCTCGGTGGCGTTGGGATGCTCGAGGACGGCCTTAAGGACTTCTACGCTCGAGTCGGTGGAAAAAATATCCAGAACATTTTCTGGACAAGCTGGATTTGTGAATACGTTTTTCCTGATTTCTCGGTTGTGGTCCAAAAAAAGTAGCTCGAGGGTGTGCATAGGTGTGTATGGATTGTTAGCCAAGCAATAGAGGGTGTACCTGTTCTCATCGTGCGATAGAAGCTCGAGCAGTGCAGGAGAGGCAAAGCGGTTGCAGGCGAGAGTGGGTCTCAGCCAGGGGTGTGCAAAAGCTAGAGCAAATAAATTGCACGGGCTGTTGTCGAGCGCCAGGGATACCCAAAAACCAGCTTCATCATCACATGAATAACCAGGCAAATAACTATCAATTGGGTCCAAAGACCAGTAGCGCTCATCCTTCGTTGTATGTGTAGCGTAGAACTCTTCCGCCTCTTTCACTGTTACGTCATTGACAAAATAACGAAAAAACTCCTGTTCGGACATCCGAAAGTGTTCCTCATCGAAGTCACTCATTTTAACCCCACTATTCTAGTGAAACACCCGTCAAAGTTAATAAACTCCCCCTCACCCGTGCTCGAGCAACATCACCACCTCGCCAAAGGGGAACTCGCTCGAGCGCTCCCCACCTGCGGGCACTACCCACAGGGTCGGATGCTCTGGGACTTGCTCGGGAAACTGTCCGAACCCGTCGGTGAGGTACACGCAAACCGCCTCCTCGAGCGGGGATAAGTCGCTCTCGAGGGCCTCGAAGAAAGGGCGAAAATCGGTGCCGCCTCCGCCTTTGGGCGCGGGCAAACTCTCCCCGTCGCTCAGGGAGTAGGGACCGTAAAGCGCAGTATCGGCAAAATACAGGCGGCACTCGAGCAGCGGATACGCGCCCAGAATGCCGCGCAGCTCGGCCATGAAGGCCCCCAGTTCGCGCTGGCCCACGCTGCCCGAGGTGTCTATGCAGGCGTAAACCCGCACCGATTGGCCCTCGAGTCCCTCCAGATACAGCCCGCGCCCGATGAAGCGCCTGTCGAAGCCCTGAAAGTCGCTAGGGGTTCGCACCAGATAGCGCCACAGCGCACTCTTCCAGTCGAGTTGTGGCGCAACGACGCCCGAAATCAGCCGCTCGAGGCCGGAGGGCAGGTTGCCCTGTCCGCTCATGCGCTGTACGGTGAGCGCTTTTTCCACCGCGTCTTTCCAGTGGCGCTCGAGTTCGCGGCGGTAGGCTTCGCTTAAAGACCCAGTGCGGGGGCGCTGGGCCTCTGCTAACACTTCTGGGGGCGCGTCCTCGGGCGGGTCCTCGAGCAAATCTGGGGAGTAACTGGGCGGTGGAGATTGCTCGAGCAGCTTTTCGTAAACCTCCTCCACGGTGAGCTTCTCGAGCGCCTGAACCCGGATATGCCCTCTAGGAAGCGCAAATTTGGCCTCGAGCACCTGAGCGTTTACCACGATGTCAGCGGCCCAGTTCCACAGCTTTGGGTCACGATTTTGCCTTCGTGGAACGTGCAACAGTGCGGCGTGCAGCACCTCGTGAATCACCACGCCCAGTTGCTCATTTATGGGGAGCTTCTCCATGAACTCGAGGTTGAAGTACAGGTTCTCGCCGTCGGTGGCGGCGGTGGGAACGTCCCTTGAAGGGTAAAAGTGGGTAAACAGCACTAAGGTAGCGAAAAAAGGCGCTTCGCGGCGCAGGCGCAGAATCCAGCGGCTCACCAAAGTGTCGAAGGTCTGGCTGCGCTCGAGCGGGGTCATCCCTTCACCAGCTCCCTGAGTTTTTGCAGGTAGCCTTGCAGCCTCGAGTCCTTGACTGCCAGGTCGGCCAGCAGACCCATCTGCCCCTTCGCCCGCATCTGGTTTAGTACATCACCTACAAAAAGCTGCACCCACTCGGCCCCGGCGCGGTCCACCATCCAGCGGAAGGCGTGGTAGCCCTCGTTTGCCGTGTTCGCCCGCACCGCCAGCCCGATAGTCGTGGCGTAACGCACGCTGGGTTCGCGGGGGAACTCGAGCGAATCTCCTTGGCCCTCGAGAATGGGGGTCAGGTCAGGCAATCGGGCGTAAAGTTCCACGAAAGCGCGGTATTCGGAGGCAGCGCCCGCACCTACCGCCGCCTCGAGGTCGAGGCCCGCGCTCAGTAGACTCGAGGCCATCTCCCAGCTTCGCGGCGAGGGCCAGGCGTGTTCCCGAGTCTCGAGCTTGTGGAGTAAGGTCGGCCTGAACGACAAAAACGCCAGGATGCGCTCACTGATGCCCCGCTCGAGCGCGTAACCCTTGAAGCTCTCGAGGTCGCTCTCCACGCTCAGGTGAATGAAGCGGTTGGCCAGCGGCGTGGGCATGTCGAACACGCTGGCGCGGTCCTCCTTGCGGTTGCCCGCCGCCCAGATAAACCAGCCCTGCGGCACGCTGTAAGAACCCACTTTGCGGTCTAAAATGAGCTGCTGGGCCACGCCCTGCATGGTGGGCGGGGCCATGTTGAGTTCGTCCAGAAACAGAATTCCCCGGCCCTGAGTCGGCAAAAATTCGGGTGGATACCAGCTCGAGACCCCGTTTTCGGCCACCGGAAGCCCGCGCAGGTCAGTGGGCGCGAGCTGCGACAGGCGCACGTCTATGAACTCGAGGCCCTGCTCCCGCGCGGTCTGGGCCACGATGCTCGACTTGCCCACACCGGGTGGTCCCCACAGCATCAGGGACAGGCGCACATCCTGGGTCACAAGGCGGCTCAAATAGCTCGAGAGTTGCTGCGGCGTCATGGGTTGCAGTGTAGCGACTCGAGCACGGGCATTGGTCCACGCTCGAGCAGGAAGGACCCCCCCTTGCGTAGTCACGCAAGACCCCCCTGTAAAACAGGGGGGTACTTTAAAAGCTTGAGTGCAGCAGTCTTTTGGTTCCCCCCTGTAAGACAGGGGGGATATTTTTGTGAGCGGGCAGGCCCCACGGGGTGCCGTTTTGCCCAAGATAGCGACAGCGCACAAAAGCAGGGGGGTAGTTCCAGGCGGAAAGGAACCCCACCCCGCGTTCCCGAGCAACACCCTAGCTTTCCTAGGAACTTGACAACCCTGCTCGGGCCGCCTAAGCTTTACCTAGTTAAACTATAAAGCTACTCGAGGGAGGCTAATCATGGCAATGGACCCCAACCTGCTCAAGGGAAACCTGGATTTAATCGTGCTCAGCGTGCTTTCGGAGGGACCGATGTACGGGCTACGCATCATTGGCGAAATGCAGAGCCGCACCGAGGGCTACTTCGATTTGCGCGAGGGCAGCCTGTATCCGGCGCTGCACCGCCTGACCGCCGCCGGGATGCTCGAGACCGAATATCAGCCCTCGAGCGTGGGGGGTGCGCCGCGCAAGTTTTACCGCCTCACCGAGGAGGGAACCCACGAACTCGAGCGTAAGCGCAGGGCGTTTGGTGAGTTCGTGGGCGCGGTGCAGGCCCTGGGGAGTGCGAAATGAAACGTGAACTCGAGCGTTATTTGAAGCAGGCCACACGCGGTCTGTATGGTGCGGCGCGCAAAGATGTGTGGAACGAACTCGAGCAGGACATTCTCGAGCGGGTTCGGGGTTCAAAGGCATTTGGACTCTCGGAGACTCAGGCGCTGAACAGGGCGCTCGAGCAGTTGGGCGACCCTCGAGCGGTGAGCGCGGGTATGGCGAGTACCTATCATTTCCCGGTTGTGTTCAAGGGTTTGGCCCTGACCCTCATAGGGGGAGCCGCGCTGTTTACCTTCTCCTCGAGAGCACAGCAAATCTTGAAGCTGGAAGACAGTGGTTTCGGTTTACCAGGGACCTCACTCACCGTCAAGAAGCTGGATTTGCAAAAAGCGATCGAGGCTGAAGGTTTAAAAATCAGCCCTGGAAAAGTAGACAAACAACTGGGAGTCGAAGTAGGAAGCACACTTACACTACCCAACGGCAAGCGAGTTTTGATACCACTTCAATACACCCGCATTCCCACAACCGAGGAGAATCCATCCGTTCCGCTATACCCCGTGCTCAATCAAATACGCTCCGCAGGATATTCTGTCGAAATTTCGGGTTGGAACAAGCTGCACATCACCTCGAGCCTATTTAAGCTCACGCTCGAGCCAGTCGGAAAGGAAAACTCGTTTATCAACTGGTATAGGTTCGAGGGGGCACGTTGGGCCTCCAACGGCCTTTTTGACCAATTCATGGCGGGTGAAATTGAGAATCCCGCTTTAATCGAGGGAAGACGCCCCGACCTCGCGGGGAAAGTGGTCGTCGCTGTTACGGTGACGCGCTCTGCGGTATCCAACCCGCTGGTCTACTACATAAACAACGGTCAGCAAGAAGTGCAGTGCAAAGCGCAGCAACCCCGAGCCAGTGCCTACGCAGACGCTGTTCAGGTAAGCGCCGATGGACACTACGCCTTGAGAGTAATCGGAGGAGTGGTTGCAGAAAAATCTATCCCCAAAGTGCCTCGCACTGTAGCCCAAGCCTGTACCCCTCAAGCCATACCCACAGGCGTATTCCTGGCGATTTTTGAGCAAGGTATTTTTAAACCACTCAAGACACCCCTGCAACCTGGAATGAAGCTCGAGCCGGGAAAAACATACACCCTCTGAGCGCTCGAGGGAATAGCAAAAAAGGAAGCTCGATTGGAGCTTCCTTTCCTTTTAAAATCCGCCCTCAGCCACAGCTCGAGGGCCACCTGCATTTAGATAAACACTCAATTTAGAAAAACTTGGTTACGCGGTCCACGTTGTGGCGGTGCTTGGGGTGGCCTTCCTCGGCGCGCTTGCCGATGGGCAGCAGACCCGCGAACTGAACGTGCTCGGGCAGGCCCAGCAGGTCGCGCACGGCCTGGGGGTTGAAGCCCAGCATTGGCACGGTGTCGTAACCTTTGCCTCTTGCAGCCAGCATCAGGAAGCCGAAGGCGATGTTGGCCTGAGAAAGGCCCCACTGACCGCGCTGGGCCACGTCTTGAGCGCCGAAAGCGTTGTCGAAGGTCTGGCGCTGCTTGGCCTGGGCATCGTCGCCCATGGCGGGGTGAGCGGTTTCTTCGACGGTGTTCAGGGTGTCTTCCATGTCGCTGTAAACCACGATGACCGCCGGGGCGTTGGTAATCTGGGCCTGACCGTAGGCCGCTTCCTGCAATTTGACCTTGAGGGCGGGGTCCTGCACCACGGCGAAGCGCCAGGTCTGAGCGTTCCAGGCGCTGGGGGCGTCGCTGGCCAGCTCGAGGATTTCGCGCAGGTCGTCTTGGTTCATCGGCTCCTGCACAAACTTGCGGATGCTGACGCGGGACTGAATGGCTTCAGTGACGGTGAGTTGGGTGGTGCTGCGGGCGGGAAGTTCAACGGTTGCGTTTGACATGACGAGATGTTACGCCAATTGCTTTGAAAAGTAAAGTAGTATATCGAACACTATGCTCTACTCAATAGTTATGGTATAGTTCATCCATGAATCAGCGCTCTCCCCTTTGTCCAGCACACCGGGCCATCGAGTTGCTACAAGAGAAGTGGGTTATGTTCATCGTGCAAACCCTGCTGAGCGGCGACTGCGGTTTCAACGAATTAGCCCGTTTGGTCGGTGGCTGTAACAGCGCTACCCTCACCCAACGGCTCGAGCATCTCGAAACTCTGGGTATCATCAGCAAGTCTGTCGAATCGGGCGCAAGCGCCAAACTGGCCCGCAGCATCTACAGCCTGACGCTTGCAGGGCGCGAACTCGATAGCGTCATTGACGCCATCAACGCCTGGGGGCGCGCCCACCTGCCACAAGACCCCGCGCTCGAGGATATTTCCCTGCTCGAGGACCTTCCCACACCCGCAACCGTGGCCCCCCATTGAGATTTGGAGTTTTCTAAAAACGCCCGTTCCACACCTGATTTCTCGAGCAACGACGCTTACAGAACCTGGGTTTGGAATCCAAAAAAGTGGCCCCTGGAAACTTCCAGGGGCCACTTTTTCAGCGCTCGAGCACAACTCTTCCAACTCTTGCACCTACTCCACGGTCACGCTCTTGGCCAGATTGCGGGGCTTGTCTACATCGCGCTCGAGGGCGGTGGCGGTGTAATACGCCAGCAGTTGCAGCGCCACCACGTTCACAATGGGTGAAACCATCTCGTGCGCCCTGGGCACCGAAATCAGGTCGTCAGCGTGTCTCGAGGCCATAGAGTCGCCGTCTGTGACCAGCGCAATCACCCGGCCCGAACGCGCTTTGACCTCCTGAATGGCGCTCACCGTCTTCTCGAGCAGCCTGGACTCGGTGGCGACCACCACCACTGGAAGGTGAGCATCAATGAGCGCGATGGGGCCGTGCTTCATCTCACCGCTGGCGTAACCCTCGGCGTGAATGTACGAGATTTCCTTGAGCTTGAGTGCCCCCTCGAGTGCGGTGGGCGCGTTGACCCCGCGCCCCAGAAACAGGTAGTCGCGGGCGTCCTTGTACTTCTCGGCCACCCGTTTGATTTGGGCGGTTCGCTCGGGACTTAAGGACTCCTCGACCAGGCGGGGCAACTCGCGCACCCCGCGCAGCAGTTCCGCACCCATCTCGGCGTTTAAAGTGCCTCGAGCGCGGCCCAGCCACAGCGCGAGTAAAAGCATGGCGCTGACCATGGCGGTATAAGCCTTGGTGCTGGCCACCCCGATTTCCGGCCCCGCGTGAATGTAGAGCACGTCGTCCACCTCGCGGGTCATACTCGAGCCTTTGGCGTTGATGACCCCCAGGGTTTTAGCCCCCGACTTTTTAGCCTCGCGCAGCGCCTCGAGCGTGTCGATGGTTTCGCCCGACTGCGAGACCACAATCACCAGGGTTTTGTCGTCCACCAGCGGTTCGCGGTAGCGGTATTCGCTGGCGACATCCACCTCCACGGGGACCCTGGCAAGCTGTTCAATCAGGTATTCGCCCACCAGTCCAGCGTAGAAAGCGGTTCCGCAAGCTACGATGTGAATGCGCTCAAAACCCGCTGGCTCGAGCGCGATGTCGAGGACCACTTCCCCGGTTTCGTCGTGCAGGCGGCCCATCAGGGTGTTGGTGAGCGCGGTGGGCTGCTCGTAAATCTCCTTGAGCATGAAGGTGTCGAAACCGCCCTTCTCGGCGGCCTCAGCGTCCCAGTCGATGTAAGTCACTTCCCTGGCCTGCTCTACTCCCGCCAGATTGGTGATGTGGTAGCCGTCCTGACTCAGCACCGCCATGTCGCCATCGTGCAAAAAAACCATATTGCGGGTGTAGGGCAGCAGCGCGGGCACGTCGGAGCCTAAAAACATCTCGCCTTCACCGATGCCCATCACCAGCGGACTCACCGTGCGGGCCGCCACGATCACGTCGTGGTCGGCGTGCGTCACCACGATGCCGTAAGCGCCGCGCACCTGCGAAAGCGCGTCGCGCACCGCCTTTTCCAGGTCGCCCCGGTAGGTTTCCTCGATAAGGTGGGCCAGCACCTCGCTATCGGTTTCACTGCGAAAAACGTGGCCTCGAGCCAGCAGTCCCTCTTTCAGGCTCAGATAATTCTCGATGATGCCGTTGTGAATGATGACCAGCCGCCCGTCCTCGGTGGCGTGTGGGTGCGCGTTGGCGTCGTTGGGCAGCCCGTGGGTAGCCCAGCGGGTGTGCCCGATGCCGATGCAGCCGGTCAAGGGCGAGTCCTCGAGTTCACGGGCCAGCACCGCCAGCTTGCCGGCTTTCTTGCTCACCTCAATGGGGGAAGAACCTGCGCCCGAAAGCGATTTAATGGCAACTCCGGCGCTGTCGTAACCCCGGTACTCGAGGCGGGAAAGGCCCCCGAGTAACACGTCCTGAGCGTTGCGGTAGCCTACGTAACCTACGATTCCACACATTGCACTCCTCCAAGCTCGAGCGTTGTTCTCGAGCGCCCAACGTAGCGGGTGTGGACCAGGGCCGCCCCCGGTCTGATTCGGCCTACGACGGGAAAGAATTTTAGATTTCAGAAATTAGACGTCAGATTTCAGACGCCAGAAGAAAGCCCTCGAGCGGGGTTTTCAACGGACCAGAGAGGCTCGAGCGCGAAAAGGTTTTGTAGGGGCGACTGGCGAGCAAGCCCGGAAGGCGGACAGGCCCGTTAGGTGCCGCTTTGTCCAAGACAGTGCTGTTCTACTCAAGACAGCAGGTCGCCCTAAAACGCTCGAGCGTGAGCTAAAGAGGGCGAACTACCATTCGCCCCTACACACATTCCCTACACACCATTTAATTTTTATAACCCTGTTCGGCGTTATCGTCGCGTCACCGCGTCGCTTATGACCGAACTTTTCCTCGAGTGGCCCAGAAACCTGTCTGGTCCACAGCCCGCTCGAGAATGGGAAGGGTGGAGTCTCACCCTGACGGCATCCGCAGAAACTCGCTCACCGTCACCTCGTCTTCTGGCAGAGTTTTCAGTTTTGAGTTCTCGGTTCTCGGTTTAACCCGAGGCTTTTACCGAGAACTGAGGACTGACCACCGAAAACCCTTTCCAGACCTTGCGCTGCCCAACTTGCCCTGCTCTAAAACCTCCTGCGCGGCACTATAGCACACCGCTCGAGGGGGGAACATTTGCCTTCCCCCCTCGAGCATCGGTCAGATGCGCTTAAACATGCGTCTTAAACCACTGAGCCGTCTGCTCGAGTCCCCCCTCGAGCGCGGTGAGCGGACCCAGCAGGCGCACGAAATCAGACTCGTCCAGCACCGAGTATTCCACGTCTCCGGGGCGCTGTGGGCCGTACCCCACATCTCCGGTTACTCCAAGGTGGCGCTCGAGCGACCTGGCAATCTCGAGCGTGGGGGTAGCTACTCCGGTGCCGATGTTCAGCGTGCCAAGGCTCAGTTCTCCCCTGGCCGCCGCCAGATTAGCCCGCACCACGTCTGACACGTACACATAGTCGCGCACGCAGCCCGCGTCGCCCTGCGTTTTACGGGCGTAAACCCGGATAGGCTGAGCCTCGAGCAAGCGCCGCGCGAAGATGGCCACCACGCCCGCCTCGCCGTGCGGGTCCTGGCGCGGACCGTATACGTTGGCGTAGCGCAAAATGCTCGACTCGAGGCCGTACTGGATGTGGTAGGTGGCGAGGTAGCGCTCGAAAGCCAATTTAGCTGTCGCGTAAGGGCTTTGCGGCAGCGCGGGCCACGAAGGACTGGCTTTCTGACCGTCGGGAACCTCACCGTAGATGGCTCCGCCGGTGCTGGCGAACAGCACCCTTTTGACAAAGTGTTTACGAGCACACTCGAGCACATTGAGACCGCCGATGACATTGATGTTCGCGTCGAGCAGCGGTTCGCGCACGCTGACCGCTACAGAAGCCTGCGCCGCCTGATGGCTCACCACCTCGGGTTTAAAATCGGCAAAGGCTGCCTCGAGCGAAGCCGCGTCCCGAATATCAACTTCATAAAATCTAACGCTCAAAGGAACGTTTTCACGCCGACCATTGGAAAGATCGTCCAGAACAGCCACTTCCCAACCCTGCTCGAGCGCGCCCTCGACGATATGGCTCCCGATGAACCCCGCTCCACCCGTGACCAGTAATTTCATGATGTTTCCTCCGCCCGTCAGCTTAACATTAAATCGAAAGTTTTGAAAGTTTTGAAAGAAACGAAAGAAGAGCAACCCAGCGGTATGCCCTTCCCAGTCAGCCCCAGATCAGCGCTCGAGGCTAATTTTCTCGTACTCGTCAATGCTCGAGATAATCACATCGAGCGAACTCTTCCAGAAGGCTTTGGAGCGAATGTCCATACCAAAGCGGGCGGCCAGCGGAGCGGCGTCCTCGAGTCCGGTATTAGAGAGCAGGTTGTCGTACTTGGCTTTGAACAGCTCGGGTTCGCGCAAATACTCGGCGTACAGACCCAGGCTGAACAGCGCTCCGAAGGTGTAGGGAAAGTTGTAAAAGCTCAGCCCCGCCATGTAGTAGTGACCCTTGACCGCCCACATATGAGGGTGGCGGGTCTGTGGGTCGAGACCACCGCCGTAGGAACGCTCCTGGCACTCGAGCATGAGCTGTGAAAACTCATCCGGCGACAGGTCGCGCTCGGGACGGCGCTCGAACACCGCCTTCTCGAAATAGTAGCGGCTCAGAATGTCCACCACGATTCCGGCGTGGCCCTGAAGCTGGGTCTCGAGGATGTACAGGCGCTCGGAACCCTCGGCCCCCTCGAGCGCGGCGTTCGAGAGTATCGCCTCGCAAAAGGTGCTGGCGGTTTCGGCCAGGGTCATGGGAATTTGCTGCTGCAAGGGCGTTCTCATGACCAGATTGAGGTTGTGGTAGGCGTGGCCCAGTTCGTGCGCCAGGGTCATCACGCTGTCCAGGGATGAGTCATGATTGAGCAAAATCCGGCTCTCGTCGCCGCGCAGCTCCATGCAGAACGCGCCGCCAAATTTGCCTTCTCTGGGGTACACGTCCATCCAGCCCTCGTTCACCGCTCGGGCGGCAAAATCAGCCATGCGGCTCGAGAACTTGCCGAACTGCTGTATCACGAACTCACAGGCACGGGGGTAGTCGTACTGGGTTTTCGATTCGCCCAGCGGCGCAACCAAATCGAACCACGGCAGCGTTTGTTTACCCAACAGGCGGGCCTTGGCCTTGAAGTAGCGCTGGAAGTCGGGCAGCGAATCCTCTACCGCCCCAATCATGGCCTCGAGCGTCTCTAAGTCCATGTTGTTCATGTGCAGCGCAGGCTCGAGACCATCTGTGTAACCCCGGCGGGCATTCAAGGTGGCGCGCTCGCCTTTAATGCCGTTGAGCGCCGCCGCCAGCGTTACTTCCACGCCTTTCCAGGCCCCTAATTCAGCTTCATATGCACTTTTGCGAACAGCCTCATTTTCGTCCTTGGCGAGGTTGCGAACGGCGGTCATGGGCAGCATTTCGCCATTTACGTTCACCATCATCTGACTCGTCAGATTGTCGTGCAGCTTGGACCATGCGCTCCCGCCGGAGAGGGAAAGCTGGGTGGCCAGGTTCTCCTCGGCCTCAGACATCAGATACTTGGCCTCGAGCTGGGTTTTACGCAGGAAAAACGCGTGTGAGCGCACCCCCTCACTGCCCTCTAGCGCTGCGTTCAGGGCGGACTGCTCGAGCCTTCCCACCCAGGCGGCAAAGCGGGTGTAGAGCATCGAAAAAGGCAACAAACGCGTCTCGAGTTCGCTCATTTTGGCCTGCGCTGCGTCGTTTCTCGAGTCGGTGGTGATGAACAGGGTCAGGTAGCCCACAAGTAAGCGCTGCTTCTCGAGCAGGGCGTTCATGCGGCTCAGCAAGGTTTCGAGCGAGGCGGTGAGGTCGGCACCCTTTGCGGTGAGCGCGGGAAAGTCGCGCTCGAGGGCCTTGAGGTCTTTCAGCGCGCCCTCGAATTCGACCACGAATTCGCTCGAGTCTAAGGAGGGGAAAATCTGGGCCGGGTTCCAATTAACTGTGAGTTCCATGATGGAGTGAGTATAAAGCAGCTTTGTGGGACAGAGGGCTAGGAATGCTCAAGATGGGGCATCCTCCATGCAGGCGCAACACCCGTGTGAAAGGGTTGGCTCACAGGGAACATCAGACACAGGTCCTGCGCCCCAGCGAGACCGCTCATAGCCACTCGAGCGGCCCTCGTCTACTCGGGTCATATAATGGACACCATGCACCCTATCTTCTTGATTATGGGTACGCCAGCCTGCGGTAAGAGCACCGTGTCGAGGGCGCTGCTCTCGAGGTTTAAACGTGGGCTGCACATCCCGGTGGACGACCTGCGTCACATGGTCGTGTCTGGCTTGTGCGAAATGGGCTTTGAGCGCACCGAGGGGCTAGAGCTACAACTGCGCCTCGCCCGTGAATCCGCCGCTCGGATAGCTCGAGCCTACGCCGAAGCAGGGTTTGCGGTTGCCATTGACGATTTCTGGTACGGGGACACCCCCGACGCCCACTATTCCTTCAGCTCCTCCGTTCACCGTATCGTCCTCAACCCCAGTCTCGAGTCCACCCTCGCTCGGCTGTACGGGCGCAACCCGGACGAGGGAAGCTTTAAAGCGGTGCTCGAGCAGGCCATTTGTGAACTATACCCCGCGATTCAGACGCATCCTAGGGTGGGCTGGTGTGCGGTGGACTCGAGCCATCTGAGCGTCGAGCAAACCGTGGACCTCATTCTCGAGCGGACCCACACACAATCAGGTTAAATGAGCGCACGGACTCATTAAAAATTGAGACGCACACCAGACTCTGACCCCCTATACTCAAACTACCTCGCAATTCACTCGCTGGCAAAGGAAAGCTATGCTGGATTCACTCGACGCGGTTGCCGCCTCCGTAAAGCACCACAAAGTCTTGCTCGAGAATGACCAAATTCGGGTGCTAGAGACGATTATCAAACCCGGTGAGGAAACCGCGCTCCACACCCACGTCTGGCCGGGGTATCTGTACGTGCTGAGCTGGAGCGACTTTGAGCGTTTTGATGAACACCGCAACGTGATGATGGACTCTTCGCGGCTCGAGACCACGCCCCAACCGGGAACCGCCGTGTGGTCCGCGCCGCTTGGGCTGCACTCGCTGCGAAACGTGGGTCAGCACAATATTCACGTCATCATGACCGAGTTCAAGAGGGGATACGCGCCAGACGCGCTCGAGCCGAACGGGTCACACTCCTGACCCCCGAAACCGTTTTATCGGGCCTATCCATTATTAAAACCCTGCTAAGTCAGCTCAGGGCGAACTGCAAGCACAGGACTGCTCAGGCAGACCCGGTTTTTCCCAGTGCGCTTGGCTTCATAAAGCGCCAAATCTGCCCTCTGGATGGCTTTGATGATGCTTTCTTGCCCCTCGAGCTGTGCTACGCCCAGACTGAGGGTCGCGTGCAGGGTTTCATGCTCGAAGTGAAACACATGGTGGGCCACTCGCAGGCGAATCTTTTCGGCTACCCCACTCGCTTCCTCGAGCCTGACGTTTTTGAGGATGACCAGGAACTCCTCACCTCCCCAGCGAATGACCGAATCCACAGCACGGACAGTGCTCTTGACCAGGGCAATGCCCTCCTTCAAAACGGTATCCCCACAGGTATGCCCGTAGGTGTCGTTAATCGTTTTGAAATCGTCAAAATCTAAGAGCAGCAAACTACACCCCTGCACCCCTCGCAAGACTTCCCTGTGAGCCTGGGTCAGCAGAATCTCTCCGGCTGAGCGCGTATTGGCTTCGGTCAGGGTATCCACAGTAGCCAGTTTCTCGAGACGCTTTTGATATTGATTGATGGTCAAAAAGGTCAAACCCAGCACCAAAACGGTAGCCAAGGCGCTCAGAGCAAGGTTGAGCTGCAAGGAGCGTTGTAGCGGAGCAAAGGCTCGAGCCTCGCCTTGTTCAATCCACATAAACCATTTCAGCTCAGGAATAAATCTCGAGTTGACCTGCACCATGCCAGACGAAGTTGGGTAAGAAGTGCGCTCCAGAGTTTGAGTGTTGCTCAAAATTTGCTTTGCAACACTCGAGATACCTTGAACCGTCTCAATGTTGCCGCGTAGCTCGGGATGGATACGGCTGGCCAGCACTATCGCACCGAGTTTGTCTGTAAAATACACTTTCTGCCCGAATCTGCTTTCAAGATTTTTAATCAAAGCGTCCAAAGTGTTGAAGGTGATGCCCACCCCTGTGACCCCCAAAAAAGCGCCCTGATTGTCATAAAGTTTGTAGTTGATAAAGATAGTCATGCTGTTTCGATTGGCCAAATCGGGGTCGGCGCTGATTTCATAGTCAGCCTGCATTTTCCTCACCCGAAAATACCAGGCGTCTCGAGGTTCGGATTCCTGGACGACCTTCAGAGTGCCTTTGGATTGATAGTACTTCCGGCTCTTTTCTGAGATAAAAAAACAGGTGTTGGTCTTGAATTGCTTTTGGATGTTGGCTAGATATCGGGTAATTTGAGCGGCGTCCTTCTCGCCGGCCAGCACCCAATCGCGTAAAAATATATCTTGAGCCATTTGTTTTGAAATAAAAACAGGTCGCAGCAGTTCGCGCTGTACTTCCGAATAAACGGTGTCTGCGGTGAGGGGCAGGCCCTGCTCGACAATGCCAGAGCGCACCGAATTTTGCGCCACCCTGAACCCAAGCAGATTGATAACCAGAAATCCTGAAATCAGAATCAGCCCAAGCAGCGTAAGAAATCGATTTTTTTGATTCCAAAAAATCATTAGACCTCTTTAATAAGTCTTATTCGTTTCAAGAAAGTGACGTACCAGACATCACTCATAGCTCATAGCATATTGCCACATTTGAAAGAAATCTATTTGAAAAACTATACTATGTGGCTCATTCTGTAGCGAAACCTCAACTTCAGAGCATGTCGGCAACTCTCTCACTCCTCGAGCTTGGCAAAAATCATGCGGCCCATCGCGGTCTGAATGTTGCTCTGCACCAGCACTCGAGCGGTCTTGCCGCGCATCACCAGACCGCCGTCCACCACGACCATAGTGCCGTCCTCGAGATAGCCCACGCCCTGACCCGGCTGGTTGCCCTCCTTGGTCAGCGTGATGCTGAGGATGTCGCCCGCCGCGTACTTGGCCCGAATCGCCAGCGCCAGTTCGTTGAGGTTGAGCACCTCGATTTCCTGGAGCTTGGCCACTTTCGACAGGTTGTAATCGTTGGACACCAGCTTGCCGCCCAGTTCGCGGGTCAGGCGCACCAGTTTGTCGTCCACGTTCTGCAAATCCGGCGCGTCCCAATCGAGCACCTTGAGGGGCCGCATACTTTGCAGCGCCTCGAGCACCTCGAGACCACGCCGCCCTCGAGTGCGCTTGGTCACGTCGCCCTCGTCGGCAATGTACTGAAGCTCGCGCAGCACGAAGGTGGGCACCACCAATGTCCCCTCGAGAAAGCCGGACGCGGCCAGTTCGGTGATACGCCCGTCAATGATGACGTTGGTATCGAGCACTTTGGCATTGAGCAACATGGGCTTGGCCGCCGCGCTCGAGCGCCCCGAGGCGCTGAAGAACTCGCTGTTTTGCACCGTGAAGAAGGTGAAGAATGCCCCTAAGACCAGCGTGGTCACGAACTTGACGAAAAGATTGTCTAAAATGGTGTTTTGCAGCAGGCTCGAGAGCAGCACGCTCACCAGCAGCGCCCCAATCGCGCCCACGATAAAAGCCGTGACCTGGCGCGGCTCGAGGCCACTGAACGAGCGCTGCACCCGCATCACCACGCCTCGGGTGCGCCCCTCGAGCCAGCTTGACATCAGAAAAAGGGCCATCGCTCCGGCCACCGCC
>Ga0209724_1002127_pt1 | contig 17243 bp, 10 predicted proteins | sample grotaG_FD_184143 | JGI IMG/M metagenome (GOLD analysis project Ga0209724, IMG submission 184143) | Glacier valley bacterial and archeal communities from Borup Fiord, Nunavut, Canada, to study Microbial Dark Matter (Phase II) -... | ecosystem: Environmental > Aquatic > Freshwater > Ice > Glacier ...
AACTTGCAGCTACCAGTGTAATGTAGTCATCACATTCCAGCTTTTTCAGCAACTGCCGCATGGCAGGCGATTCTATATAAAAACATCCAATAGTTTGCACCTGCTTAATCTGTTCGCTTACCCGTTTGTCTTTTTTAAATTTCTTGAAATCATGGATGTTTACATCAACGCCCTGATTTTCCTTTATCAGGCGTAAACTTTCTTTAATGTGCCCAAGCCCTCGCTGGCTTAAAATGTCCAGTTTATACAAGCCCACGTTCTCTGCAACAAACATATCCATCTGCACTGTGGGGAAGCCTTTTGGCGGCATAAATACGGTTGCATACTGGTAAATACTTTCTTCTGAAATCAACATGCCACCAGGATGAATAGACAAATGATTCGGAAAATTTTCAATCAGCTTTCCATAGCGTAAAATCTGTTGTTGTATTTTATCATCGGGGTTGCCACCTGCAGCCAATTGGTCTATTTCTTCTTTGGGCAATCCAAAGACTTTCCCCAATTCTCTCACTACTGCCCGATATTGAAAAGTAGAATACATGCCTAATAAAGCCACCTGCTTTTTACCATAGCGTTTAAAAACATAATCAATCACTTCATCCCTGTCGAGCCAGCTAAAATCAATATCAAAGTCGGGTGGAGACGTACGGTGTGGATTCAAAAAGCGTTCAAAATACAAATCCAGTTCTATCGGGTCCACATCGGTTATTTGGAGGCAATACGCCACAATGGAGTTACCTCCACTGCCACGCCCAACATGAAAAAATCTTCTCGACTGTGCATAACGAATAATATCCCAGGTAATTAGGAAGTAAGCATTGAATCCTAATTCATCAATAATCTTTAATTCTTTTGTTACCCTTTCTGTCGCTATTTTATTTTTTCCATAGCGGAAGGAAAAACCATCAGCAGTCAATTTCTTTAATAATATCCTGTCGTCTTCCTTTGTACTGCTGAATATCTTTTTGTTTTTATCCGTTTTAAAATCAATTTCAATATTGCAACTGTCAATCAGCTTGTAAGTATTGGTAACAATAAAAGGATATTGCCTGAAGGCATCCAGCAAGGCAGCCGGTGGCACAAAATATTCATCAGGCCTGCATTCATCGGCTTTGGATAATTTGGAAAGCAACACATTTTTATCAATGGCTCTCAGCAAACGGTGAACATTGAAGTAAGTTTTATTTTGAAAAGTAACCGGCTGCCGGATGATCCATTTATCTGCCGTAGCCTTTAAATCAATGCCGAATAATTTATTTACTTCAGAGGGCAGCACACCAATTTTTTCATTGACAAATAATTGCCCCGGTTCTTTACTGCCTAGAGGATAAATAACAAAGCCATCCCATGTATCTGTAAAAAAAGGCTCTTCCAACGCTAAAACAGGGAATGGCTTGTCTTCCTGAAAATGTTGTGACAGAAATTCATTAATCCATAACAGCCCTTTGTTGTTGGCAGCAATTAAGATGTACAACAATTGCCCTTCGTTACAAACCTCCGCACCTGTAATGGGTTTTATGCCCTCCTCCCGGCAATATTTTACAAAGTCCCATATATCACAGGTGGAGTTGATATTGGTTAAATCCAGAGCTGTTACACCATTGTCCACAGCGGCTTTTACCAGTTCTTTGCTTGAAAAAGTGCCATAGCGGAAGCTGAAATATGTTTTACAATTGAGGTACATTCCTTAGTTTAGAAATGCTAAGATAGGGAGTAATGCTAAAATATTTAGTATTTTGTTCTATTTAGGTTATAAGAAGGGGAGTGAAGATTCAAATCCATCCATTTTGGTTGTTCAAATTGTTGACTTATCAAATCAAAAAGAATTCCAGAAATTCTTCGCCTTTATTATCTTTTACAAGCTGTATATCGTCGCTTATTTCATACATATAGCTGGCAATAAATTGTCTTAAAAAGCAGGTACGATTCATTGTAAATTCAACAATAATTTATACTTCTTTTGAATTTGTTACTACATCAAAATCTGCTCCGATAGCCTCAAAGTGTTTACGACCACATTTTATTTTGTCTGCTTCGGAATTTCTTAGCTTCTCATAGTTCTTTGTACTCTTTGTTTCCCTGACTAAATAAATTGTATCATCATCATGTTTTACAATTGCCCAATCGGGGTTATATGTGCCTATTGGAGTTTCTACTTTAAAGAATGAGGGGAGTTTTACAAACAGTTTTATATCTTCTCTTTTATCTAATTCTTCTGCAAATTTTCTTTCAACCTCGCTATCATAAATTACCCGGTCATACACTGATTTATTTACGGCTAAACATTGCTCAAAGTAATCTTTCAATTCTTCTTCCCTGATAAGCTGCATACTCCATTCTGTTAACCCGGTTGTTAGTTTTTCATATTTAATGCCGTCAATCATTAATCTGTATAACTCTCTTTTGATAATGGATGCGATAGCATCCATAAACTTTTGTGGATTGATGGCAAACTCCTTTAGGCGTTTGCTATCTGATAATATTTTTACTAATGAACCTCTGGTTAGCTCTGTTTCTTTCTGCAAGTATGCCAATACATCCGGCAATGTGCCGGTGTATTCCAGCTTTATTTCATTGACTTTGGTATTGGTTGTTGTAACGCCTTTCTTTTCTACACCAATCAAATCTTCTCGGTAATTAACTTTCACAGGTTCAATTTTATCCATTGCTGTAATGGCTTTAATTGCGTTAGCAATTAAAGTATCGGTGGAATAATCAACCTGGTAAGTGGTGCGGTGGCTAATTTTTTTCCAAAGATTTTCAAATTCAGGGTCAAGGAATATTTCCTTGTTTAGCTTTAATCGTTTTGGTGGTGTATCTTCTTTTACATGCCTGTTTAGTTGGTAGGTTTGTAAGACATGAATAATTCTTGATTCTGATGGCGCAAAGTCATCCGACAGTCCTAAAGAAAAACCTGCTTTTTCAGGATTGAATGATTGTTGTATTTTACCATTATTATCAATAAAGCCTTTACTGATTAACTCTTTCCAAATACTTTCGCTTTTATCCCTGCCAAATATTTTATCTTCTTCTTCGGTTAATTCAGCAAGTTTTGAAAAAGCCAACTTAGGAACTTTGCCAAAAGTTACTCCGCAATCTTCTTCATATTCTTTTTGTAAGCCGCTTGCAAAGTCGGCGTAAATCTCTCTTGCTATTACAGTGAGTTTATTAATATTTTCATCCCTAACCCTATCACCGTTTTGATTTACAGGCAACCTTAATCCTCTGCCCAATGTTTGCCTTCGTTCTTTAATACTGCCAACCTCCCTTAAAACACAAATCTGAAATACATTAGGATTATCCCAACCTTCTCTTAATGCTGAATGTGAAAAAATATATTTCAATGGTTCATCCATTGAAAGCAGTTGCTCTTTGTTACGCATAATTTTTGCATAGGTATCATCATCTGCCTGAGTGTTTCCATTAGTGTCTTTATAAACTCCTTTCTTATCTGCTGAAAAATAGCCATCATGTATTTTATCAACAGGAAAAACATTTAGTTCTTTGTATTGCGGCAGTTTGATAAACTCGTTATAATGTTGTTCAAATAATTCTGCATACTTTCCCGGTGTTGCTTTGCCATCTGCACCATAGATACGATAGTTACTTACCTTATCAACAAAAAACAAACTCAGTACTTTTATACCTTTGCCTTTTAATTGCAATTCTTTGTCTAAATGCTTTTTAATTGTGTTCTTAATTTGTACTTCTACCAAATCATCTGTTATGCCGCCTCTCTCTTGCCCTGTGTACAATCTGCCGGAAGTAAAATCGATAAACTCATTTCCAGGTTCTGAACTTATGTCCAATACTTCAAATCCATTTCTGTAAGCATCCCTTTCGTTGGATAACTGGAACAGGTCTGCATTTTGTTTTACCCAAATGTCTTTTTCTTTTACATCGCCATTGCCCTGTACCTGCAAACGGATTTTTGCTTTAATACCTGATTTATTATTTACCTCTAACAGCTTTACATAAGCATCATTTTGAGCATTTGCACCTGTTACTGATGCAACCACTATTTGCTTTACCAAACCCAATTCATAAGCATTGATAGGGTCTAATTTGTAGATAAGGTTGTATAAGTTTTTATGCGTAGCGGAAAAACGAAATATCGCAATTGGGTTCAATGATTTTATTGCTTCCTGCGCCTTTAAAGTATTATCTACACTTTGCGGTTCATCTATCAATACAAACGGACGGACTGCATTAATAAATTCTCTTGGGCTAAAGCCGTTAAGCTGGTTTCGTTCCTGATTGAAAATATTGCTATCCTTGTTAAAGGCATCAATATTGATTATCATTATTTGCAATTGGTTGCTGGTGGCGAACTGCCGAAGGCGGTTTGCTTTTTTGCTATCATAAACAAAATGCTCAAACTCTATATTATTGTATAGTGCTTTAAAATGGTCTGCCGTTATTTCTATATTCTTCAATGTACCTTCTCTGATTGCAACACTTGGTACTACAATAATGAATTTTTTAAACCCATACTTTTGGCTCAATTCGAAAATGGTTCTCAAATACACATAGGTTTTACCTGTGCCTGTTTCCATTTCAGTAGAAAAGTTCAACCCATTTTTATCAAACTCTTCTTTAGCAATGGGGTCTAAATCATTTCTCTCCTGTACTGCCTGAACGTTTTTAAATATTGCATCAGTGCTTAAAATAAGATTGTTGCCAATACCCATTTCGCTGCGGAACATACTGCCTTGTGTTGTTTCAACAGTTGGGTTTATTACTATGGAATAGTCTGCTTGCTGTAAAGGTTGCCCATCAAACAAATCAATAAAACTACTGACTGCCTTTATTTGATATTCTTGTGTGCTATCGAATTTTATTTTCATTAATTTCCAATTCAATTTCCTTTAAAAATCTAGATGCATCCTGACGTTTAACAGAACCCCATGGAAGAGTCTTTGTCTCAGGGTATGTGATATATAAATTACGCTTTGCTCTTGTTACGGCAACATATGCATTATTTCGTTCCTCTTCCAGTGCTTTGCCAATTAACGATCGATAATCAGGAAAAGTACCATCCCCCATACCTATAAGAAAGACAACATCATATTCAAGTCCTTTAACTGCATGAACAGTAGCTAATGTTATGCCCTTCGTTCGTGAATTATTTGAAATACCCATAGCCAAATATCTTCTGAAATCTGAAAATGATCCTGATTTTGGAGGTATGTTTCTAATATACATTTTCCAAGAACTTTCCCATTCCATCAAATCAAACGCAGCTAAAATCTTATCATCAACATTTGAATTCTCACAATACTTGATTAATTCAGTGAATGTCGGTAACACATTGTTTGTATTATTCTCTATATTTTCCCATGCGTTAATTAACTGTTGATAATCAATAGAAGTTATTATAGAGTTATCAGTAATAAAATTTTTAATTCCTTTTAATAAATCAATGGAATTGTCATTTATATTATCCGAATAATTTGAAATTTTTATGACGGAAAGTAATTGCTTAACGTATACACTTCCACTTTTATTAGTAAGGATTCTAGTGCCCAATTCAAATATCTTCATAAAAGATGATTCAGGTTCAAGACTATCATTACTTCGTTTAAGAAAGTATTTATTTTTAAGGATATTATCAAAATCTAATTGTTTGGAAATAACATTGAAGACAAATCTATTTCGACCAAGTATAGCTATATTATCCAATGAAAGACCACCTTCAAATTCTATTTGATTTACATTATTTAAAAGTTGGTGAATTTTATTTATAACCCAATTAGCTTCCTGAGTTTCATCAGGGAATTTGAATGCTGAAAAATCGCCTTTATAAAAAGAATTAACCCCAGCAGTTGAATTCGGAATTATTAAATTAGCAGCATCAATAATTGCCTTTGAGGAACGGTAATTATGATTTATCTTTTTTTGTCCTTCAGCTGGAATATCAAAATCCTTCACAAAATTAGAAATCATATACTCTTTGCTTGCACCTGCATAACCATGAATAGATTGATTTGCATCACCAACCATCATTATATTAGCATTTGGGTTTCCACAAATTGCTTTGATAAGTTCGTATTGAGCAAAATTCAAATCCTGGGCTTCATCCACCAAAATAAATTTGTATATCTTTTGATAAATATTGGTTGTACTTGTTCTTTCTGTTAATATTTTCCATGCCAAAACAAGGATATCATCGTAATCAATCAAATTTTGACTTTTAAATCTAAAATTATATTCTTTAAATAATATTAGATCTTCATTAGACCAATCTTCATATTCATCAATATCATCATCAATAAATACAAGTTTCCTTTTTTGTTCAGAAATAAAATTTAAACACTTGCTAAAGTATAAAAGTATATCCTTCTCATCCTTTGCAGTTTCAATTATATTCCTATAAAAACTATTTAAAATTGTATTCTGAATAAATAAATCTTTTAGTATTTCTTTACGATCAGATTCCCTTTCAATAATATGAGGCATATCTGAATACCCAAATTCATGTTTAAATGATTTAATTATTTCTAAAGAAAACCCATGAATTGTTCCTATAAACGACCTATCGCTAATCCCTGAAATACTAGAAAGTCTTTCCTTGATTTCATCTGCAGCTTTATTTGTAAAAGTTAAACATAGGACTTTATATTTCTCTTTTGGTACATCTAATAATTGCCGAACACATTCTGTTAAAACCCGCGTTTTACCACTACCTGCTGCAGCTTGAACTTGCATTGCACCTTTATGTTCCAGCCAATAGGATATTATTTCCTCTTGTTCATCGGATAGAGTGTAGTTTCTCATTTACTTTCAGTTTTCTGTAATGATTCTAATATTTTAAATAAGCCACCAAACTTTTTATACCTTGAATCAGTTTTAATAAATTGATTTATTTTATCAAATAATTCAACAACTTTCAATGGTATTCTTTTATTAAATTCAGATCTATTTATAATTTCTCTAGTATAAAATGGACTTATTTTGGCTTTGTATTTTTCTAAATAGTCATTTACCTCTTGCATTGTTTTTTTGGTCGTCCACGATTTAAAATTTTCTTCCCTATCCCTTTTAATATTACTATTCCCTGACTCATATTTAGAAATGGAAATCCTTACTATGTCTTCGTATTGATTTATGATGTAATCTTCATAATCGCAACCTGTTGGCAAAAATATAATTCGTTCATTCATTTCAACATCACAAGCACTTTTTACTTGCTCTTTAACTTGTTCTATTGTATCAATTTCACTATCACTAAATATAAACCAGTTAATATTACAGGATTTCAATAAATTAATATAAGGATAGTAATTACATTTTCCCTGAACATTAATAAATGATATACCCAATTCGAAAGGATTGATGCCAAAATATTCTTCCCCAAATAAAGGAAGAGATTGTTCTTCAGTTATTCCTTCAAACAAAACAACACATTTGCTAAAAAATATTTCCCCTTTAGAGGAAATAATTTCACTTTTAATTCTTCTAAATGATTCTCTTTCTTCATCTTTTAAATCTTTTATTTTAGAATCACATTCTTTCACATATTGCTTTGAAATGGCATTTTTTTCTTTTAAGGTTTCTTGCTGATCAATTAATTTTCCATATCCCAAATCAATTTCTTGAACTTTTGTAAAATCCTCATCCTTAATAAAAAGTCTTATTTCTTCTATTTTACAACTGCTTACAGTGTAAGGAGAATGAGTACTAATTATTTTTTGACCGCTAATTGTTTTTAATTGTGTATATAATTGTTTTTGAGCATGCGGATGCAGGTGAGCCTCAGGCTCTTCTAATGCTAAAATTGGTGAAAAAGCATCATTTTCCTTAATATTCAAGTCATTTTCCCATTTTATAAAAGCTTTATAAGCTAATAGAGAGGCCCAACTTCTTGTTCCCATTCCATGGTATTCAATACTAAATGCATCTGAAGTCCCGTCCTGAAAATGAACCTTTAATCCTTTGTGTAAATCCCTAATTTTTTTTGGAAGGGGACTAATTTCAACTCCCTTTCCGTTTGTTTTAACAGTATTATTTAACTCTTCTAAATTGGTCTTGAGGTGTCTCAAGACTTCGCTTTTAGCAATAGCTACATCATTAATTACTTTTAATGAATCTTCAATATTTTTTAAATCATCTGGATTATACTTTATTTGTTTTGCTAAGCGGCCAAAATAAGAGGTGGATGATTTTAAATCTTCAACTAGATCCCTTTGGGCATCAATAAAATACAAAGGCATTTTATTGATATGAGCCTTTAACAATCCATTGTCTGTTTCATCGCAGGTTCCCAGTTCCCAATCTGTTATTCTGTATCTTTTAATGGATGGTTCCTGGTTAATAGTATTAAACTTAATTACTGTTTTAAAAGCAAGATATTTTACCCCAGTTAAATCCACGGTTGCAGCATCTGTTCCAAATTCACTTATCCATTTTTCGTCAAATTCGGTATTTGAACTATCCGGAGTAATTTTCAAATCAATATCAATTCTCTGTGAAGTTATATTCTGCCCGTTCTTATCAATATATAAATCATCCTTATTAATATATTTTTTATCCCCCTGGAGGGCAATTGCAATAGCCTTTAGAAATGACGTTTTACCTGAATTGTTAGATCCCACTAGTAATGTCAATGGCTCCAGGGAAACTTTTGTCTCTTTGTGGGAGCGGAAATTTTTTATTTTCACTCCTTTAATAAATACACCCATTTTTATATAGTTCTAAAGTTTACAACTCCTTTGCTTTTCATTATCTGCACTGCATTGGTTTTAAGTGCATCGGCATTAGTGCCTGTAAATGCTTCGTCCAAACAAATAACCCTTGATGGCTCTTTTTCTGCCATTGCTTTTATACAATCATGCGTTATTTCTTTTTCTAAACAGATAAGTAATTGCCCATCGGCAATGCTGAAAACTGTTTTACCTGCAAGAGTTAATGCTTCAATAGGTGTGGTGAGTTCAAATCCACTCTTTAAAAGTAGTTCATACAATATCGCTTCCTGCTGTGCCTCCGGTGAAATATGTTGTATGTGTTCAAATAACTTTTGTTGAATTAATTCTGGTTCCTTTTCAAAAGCACTATCCCAAACTTTGAAGTTTGATTTTTGCAGTTTAAGTACTTTAAAACCAAGGTCAATTTTGTTTCCTTTTTTTGTTTCAAACAATTGCCGTTCCTGTTTTTGTTCAGCTTCTTTCTGTTCGGTTTTAATTTTTGTAATCACCCGCCTTATTCTTTCCTTGCTTATTTCTGCTATGGTTTTATAGCCTGCCTTTCCTGCTTCACTATTATCATCGGTAGGCTCAGGTATCTGTACGCAAATGAATTTGCGATTACCGCCATCTAAATTATTTAAGTCCATTATGGCATGGGCTGTAGTAGCCGAACCAGCAAAGAAGTCTAAGGCAATATCATTAAAATTCAGATTAGCTACTTGAAATATTCTTTTAAGTAACTTTACTGGCTTTGGCGTATCAAATGGAGAAACTCCAAAAAGCTTATCCAATTCCTTTTTTGCTTCATCAGTATGTCCCGCCTCTTCATACGCCCACCAATTATGAGGTATTAAACCATCACGAACATCGGTCAAGAAAAGTTTAAGTGCAGGTACTGAATTTCTGCCAGTTTGTCCCCACCAGATTCTATTTTCTTTTAAATGAATTTCATGCGTTTCCTTTGAATACTTCCATGCCTTTTTTGAAGGGGTAATAATTTCATTAGTATTAGGGTTTACTATATTATAAACAAGATTAGGTCTATCCTCTGGGGAAGCCTGATTCCAATAGTCAACGGACTTCCAGACCCCCCTTGGGTCATTATCAGGATTAGCATACCTATTAATTGATTCCTCCGACCTAGGTAAGAGGCCATTAATAAATTGTTCTGATTTAGAATAAACTAAAATGAGCTCCCGAATAGAGGCAATTCCTTTATAATTATTACTTACAGAATATTTTTTTTGCCAACTTATTTCAGTTTGAAAATATTCTTCTCCAAATATTTCATTGCACATTGCCCTTAGATTATAGGACTCATTATCATCTATGGATATAAAAATAACGCCATCTTCCCTTAGTAGATTTTTTGCTAAGAATAAACGTGGGTACATCATATTCATCCACTTGCTATGGAATCTGCCATCCGTTTCAGCATTGGCTGTCCATTTTTTTCCTTCTCCATCCACCTGCCCAGTATATTCCAGATAAGTTTCAAGTGTTTCGCCAAACTTATCGGGGTAAATAAACTCGTTGCCAGTATTATAAGGGGGGTCTATGCAAACTACTTTTATTTTACCTAAATAGCTTTTCTGCAATAGTTTTAATACTTCTAAATTGTCACCCTCAATAAAAAGGTTTTGTGTTGTATCAAAATCAATACTTTCCTCCCTGGCAGGTATAAGTGTTCCAATACTCGGCTGCTGTATTGTTTTAAAACAATCGGCTTTGCCCGGCCAGTTCATGCCGTACCGTTCTTTGCCAGTATCTACTGTGTTATCACCTAATGTTAAGCGTAACTTATCCCAATCTACTTTCAGCCCTTCAGTAAAGGCCTCGGGGAAAAGTTCTTTTAACTTTTGTAGCTGTGCCTCTTTAATATCCATTGAGGTTAGCTCCTGTTTTTGTATTTCTCCCATTTGAATTAAATATTATTTTTATGGTTGCATCAACGGATACAATCTTATTGAACCTGTTCTTGTTTCCCAATATGAGCCTGATGGTTTCCTATCAGGTAATGCACCACAATCTGGGCAAATTAATAATTCCGCAAACTCTACTGTAGCATTTCCAAATACTAATACATCAGCATCGTTAACCAATGCGCCATCAAAATTATAGTGTGCACCAACCTGATTACGAATTGCAGTTAAAGTTTTCAATCTTTCAATAACGGGTTTTAAATCTACTGGCTGGGCAACAATTGTATATATTCCACTTGCATCTTTTGTAAGATGCTCCACTTTAAACATATTTAATAATTGGCTATTCAAACCATTTAATAGCTCAGATAGTACGTAGTCGTTCTTTGGTTTCCTGGGCAGCCTGCAGGCATATTTAAGTGTAATAAAATCAACCAGGTTTTCTAAAATCCTTCCAGAAGCAGTTGAAATATTTTCTCTATGAAATGCACTTGCAGAACTAAGCATTTGCCGGAGTTCATCCAATGCAATTTTGCCATTATAGACGCTTACTCCTTTTAATGCTGACCAATCCCTTAACTCTAAGAAATGAACCCCACCGCCGGGAGCTCTATTATTCCTATACCTATCACGCCAGGGACGATAATGAGTAGTGACAATGATATGGGCAAAATGACTTGCTTCATCGTGTACCATTTCAATAAATCTATCAAGGTGGTTTTCATCAACTGACATCACAACATCATCCAAAATTAACACAGTTTTCCCTACGCTATATTTTTTTGCCAAAGCAATAAAAATACAAATAGCTAAAGTATCTAAATGAGATTCACTATAAACTGATTGCGGTGTGATCCCGAGTTCGGTATGAAAATTTCCTTGAATTTCTAAAGAGTGTTTAAACCCCGGGCTAAGAAATAGCTTTATTCCTCCTAATCCTTCCAAGGGGTGCATCTTTTGGTACATCCTGTCTACCTCCGATGAAACAGATAATAATTCATTATCAAAAAAATCCTTTCGTGCAGTTTCAACAATTCCTAATGCCTTTTTAGCTGCAGCTTCTAAATCAAACAACCTTTTAACCTTTGCTCTATTCACAACAATACTATCATATTGCCGCTTAATAAAAGTATGCTGTTCAATCGCTTTTTTCTTATTTGAAGCACTTGTTTCAACCCTGGAGTATAATGCTTTTAATTCATCATATGAGGCCACATACGCATTGTAGTTAGCCATTATATCAGTGCCAATTCTATTTACAAAAGTTGCTATATTAGGCAAATTGGCTACATAGCCACTGATAGAATTTTTGTACCGGATAATCAGATTATTTATCTCGCTATATGCTTTATTTAAAATAGCATCATTATGACTGTGTTGTTTTTTGGCATTCTCTAAATCTTTGACTGCTTTTTGCAAAGCTGCCATTGACTTTATTTGCGCCTCGAGAGAAGCAATCACGGTAGATTTGATAATACCATTTTGACAAACAGGGCATTTATTAATGGCCGGAACGCCTGAAATATAATTTTTTGCCTGCTCCAACAAAGTAAGTAATACCGAGGTACTTGTAGAACCATTGCTTTGAAGATTTTGTAAAGTCAATGCAAAAGCGTTTGAGCTTTTTAAAGATTCTGCTAATGCTGAAATGTGTCTGTTTATCTCGCTTTGCTTATTATTTATTGCTTGCCATTGAAGCATTAAAGCATATACAATTTTATATTCAGCCTCCACTTTAGTTATGTCTGTTTCTGATTGTTTTTTTGCCCAAACAAGCATACTGCCATCAGGGCTTCCTTCATCATTCCAACTTTTCTCCAAAGTAGTTTTGGCACTATCCAAATTGCTTACCACAGCCGCAAGATCTCTTTCAAATTCCCTGTGTGTTTTCCGTAATGTTTCTTCGCCGGCATAAATATTTGTGATATCTAAATAATCTTTAAGTGCATTATATCTTTCTGAAGCCGGTGAATTTATCAGATTAATTAATTGTGTTCTTCTAAGTGCATTAAGTGATGGCTGACCGGTGGCAGGAGTTTTAGTGAATGTTGTAGCAGTGCCGGATAAAGATGTAGTAAAAGCGCCTGCATCGGTAGTAAGGGTGATTTTTGTTTCTCCTGTACCTGTTCCTAAAGATTTTAAAAAAGATTTATTGGTTGCAGATTTATCATCTAAAGAGCCCTTTTTATCCGTACACAAACAAATAAACGCATCAGCAATCGTGGATTTACCATTGCCATTCTCTGCAAAGAGCATTGTGATTTTTTTATTGCTATCAAAATCGATGGTGACAGGTTTTGTGGCCCCTCGAAATGATTGAAGGTAAAGGCTATATAGTTTCATTGTCGGTTGCTGGGTTTTGTTGAGGTTTCTTAATGATAGCTTCCAAAACTAATTTCCAATCAACTTCCTTCATGCTCCCATTTGCTAATTTAGCAGCAAGCTGACTATCATCACCCTTTAAAAGATTTTCTTCTTTTAATTTATCTGCAATTTGCTTAGCAAGTATTTCGTTTATGTTACTCATACTACTTTGTTAAATTAATGACCACTTAAAGTTAAATAGTTGTTCATCTTTCAAATTCTGTTTCAAACGTTTCTCTACTTTATCTATTAACTGGTCTTTATTTTGCTCAATTTCTTTTGCCGCCCCGTCATACTCTTTCCATGCTGTATCTCTTTCGGCTTCTAATTTTTTTCTCTCCTTTTCCAACTTTAATTTGTCGGGCAGGTTGGGAGCTAACCTTGCCTGTTTCTTTACCTCTTTTATTTGCTGGTCAAGTTCTTTCAATACAACTTTCAAAGAGTTCCTGCGGTCTTCTCCCCAATTATCTAACTTATCTAATTCTGTTTCAAAATAATTAGCATTTCGTTGCCCCACTTCATCAATGGAATTAGTTTGCTGCAATGCAATTGCATCAGATAATAATTTTGTAAGTGTGGCTGGTGCCTCGTGTTGCTGCTCTACAATATTTGCAGGTAATGAAAAAAACCTTTCACACAATTGCTTGTCTAAAATTGTTTGTTCATCGGTTACTGCAAACAATTGAATAATTTCTTCTTCTTCAAAAGTGGTAATACTTAAAACATTGCCTATCATATAACCACTCTTACCAATAAATTTTTCAAGGCTGGTTATTTTTATGCCTGAATTAGTATAGTCAAAAATCAATTCAAACTTTTCTAACTTATTATCCTTGCAGGCTTCAATGATATTTTGAGCCAAAGGATGCCCAATGCGATAAATATTTGCATCGTCAATATGCTTACCTATCCTGTATGGCCCAGAATGTATTTTGCCATTGGGGAATGGATTGCGGTTTAATGTAAATGAGTGTTCATCTGGTGCAAAATCCGCATCATCCTTCAAATAGAATTTTGTAATATCCCAAAGCCACTTTTCGTATCGTGAAAGATACTCCTTGCTTTCCTGCAAATTAATCCGCAATTTTTCGTGTACCTCTTCATCAAAGTTTTCTAATAACTGTTGCCTTGTTGTTTGCATAGCGTTTGAAATATTGCCTTCCAAATCTGCTTGCAGTTCGTTAAATGCAATGGTTATCTGCTCATGTGTCCGGCAATCCTGATAAATTTTTGCTATCCTTTTTTCAAAGTCCACACCATTTTCAATGCTGCCTAAAACTTCGTCACTTGCACCAAATACGCCATTGAATAATTGAAATTTATCCCTGAGCAATTCATAAACCCTTACATCTGCCGCATTTGCTTTATTTAAAAAGTTCACGACAACCACATCATACTTTTGCCCATAACGATGGCAGCGGCCAATCCGCTGCTCAATGCGTTGAGGATTCCATGGCATATCGTAATTGATGATTAAGGAACAAAATTGCAAGTTGATGCCTTCGGCTGCAGCTTCGGTTGCTATCATTATAGTGGCTTCATCCCTAAAGTAATCAACTAAGGCTGCTCTCATATCAGCAGAGCGGGAACCAGTGGCTTTATCAGTGTCTTTATATTTTGCTGCCCATGCAGCATAAATTTCTCTTGATTTGGGGTCGGTGTTAGAGCCGTTGAATAAAACAACTTTATCAGCAAATCCCCTTGCCTCTAAAATGTTGCGTAAATAAATTTGTGTTCTTGTGCTTTCTGTAAAAATGATTGCCTTATGCGGGGCATTTAAACGGCCCATTTCTTTAAACCCATTTTCAAGGGCTGTAAATAATTTTTCACCTTTAGAATTGCGGTGAATAGATTTTGCAAGTGTTTCAAATTCTTTGAGTGCTTTTATTTCAGTTTTGATATTTTCAATGTCATCTGCTGTATATGAATCTTCCTCTTTTTCTTCTTCATCGTCCTCCGACCACTCATCTTTTAATTCATCAAATGTTTCAAAGTTTTCAGCAATAATTACTTCTGTATCAACACTTGTATTTTGTGAAATAATATTTTCTAATTTTTTGCCTAATCCTTCCAATGTACTTGAAATGGCAAAGGTTGAAGATGCTAATAACCTTCGTAGGATTAAAGTCATTAGTTTACGCTGACCTGCCGGTAAAGCGTACAAATTTTCTGCTTGCAGATAATTTGAAACTAAATCATATAAGCGTTGTTCTTCTTCTGTTGGAAAAAATTCTTCTACCAATGCGATCCTGTTTGTGTATCGGATGTATTCTAAAACCTGCCTTCTAAGTGTACGTTTGCAAACAGGCTTTAAACGTTCTTTTAATTCGGTGAAAGCATCGGCATCAGCGGTGCTTGTAACCCTGCTGTATTGTGCTTTAAAACTCTTTAGGTCACCGAATGAATAATCATCAACGATGCTTACTAAACCATATAATTCTAACAAAGAATTTTGCAATGGCGTAGCCGTTAACAAAATCTTTGGCGCTTCATTCAAAGATTCTTTTATCGAACGTGCAATTTTATTGCTTGCCTTATACACGTTACGAAGCCTGTGAGCTTCGTCAATAACTGCTAAGTCCCAACCAATTAATTTTAAGTAGGCTTCTTTTGTCCTTGCAAATTGATAGGAACAAATAATTATTTCGGACTGATCAAAAGGATTGAGGTTTCCTTTTTTTATACAATCGTTAAATGATTTGGCTTCTAAAATAAATGAGTTTAAAAAGAATTTATCCTGTAACTCCTGGCTCCATTGTTTACGCAAGTTTGCCGGAGTGATTATCAAAATTTTTCTTTTACGTTCTGCCCATTTCTGCGATATAACCAAACCTGCTTCAATTGTTTTTCCTAATCCTACTTCATCAGCTAATATTGCTCCTTTGGAAAGTGGGGAACGAAATGCAAATAAAGCTGCCTCTACCTGGTGAGGGTTAAGGTCAACTTGTGCATCAACTAAAGTAGATGCCAATTTCTGCATACTGTCTGACGAACTTTTTTTAGTAAGCTCATACGCAAAATATTTGGCGTGGTATGGGGTTAAATTCATATTGCCTATAAAATTAACAGGTAGGGTTATAAATGGCTGTAAATATAGCTTTTAAGAGCCAAAAGCAATTGGCTAACTCACAATCAGTTAATAAAAAAGGGGGCTATAACAGCCCCTCATCGGTAAAACTGTAATAGCCTTCACTGGTAACGATTATGTGATCTATCACTTTTATATCAAGATACATTCCACCAGTTGCAATCTTCTTTGTCAGTTCTTCATCTGCTCTGCTTGGTTTAAGGTTGCCAGATGGATGGTTGTGGCTTAAAATAATATTACAGGCATTTGCTTTTAAAGCCGCTGTAAAAACTAATTTCGGGTCTGCCACAGTACCGGTAACTCCTCCGGTTGATAATTCATAAATTCCTAAAACCCTTTGAGCCCGGTTCATTAAAACAACTTTAAACTGCTCTACAAATTCAATCTTGTTTTCATCCCAGGTTAACTTTAGCAACTCATAGCATTCTTTGGCAGATTTAACCAAAGGTCTTTCAGAAGGTTTTACTTTGTTTTTGTAAACCAATTCAACTTCTGACACCATGTTTAATAATGATACATTCATTAGCTGTTCCATAACATTTCATTTTAAAGATTTAAAAATTAATTATGGAACTTCTACCACCTTTTGGCGACTAAGGCAATGAAGCAACGGAATAAATGGTGGCTATGTGCGGCGGCAGGTGTTTATGCCGGACAGTTCATTGCCGCCACGGAGACAAATGGCGAACTTTGTGGGGGAATTAATGAAGAAAAAATATAAATCATAAAAAAGGGCTGCCAAATGGCAGCCCAAAAACGCATGGTTTTTCTTAAAATAGTAACTACAGGAAATTTATTCAATCTGATAAATCAATGTTTCTTTGATTCTTCAACTTTTAAAATAATTACACATATCAGTCTCAGTAAACAGTATTTTTTATTTGTAAATCTCAAATACCGCTATTTAATTTTATAAAGCATACTTAGTGTTACTAATTGATTTTTATTACTGGATACATTATTTCCTTCAAGCACGGGATGCAGAGAATACTGGTACAGTAGATTAAAAGAAGTTTTATTTATGGAATACGTTAAGCCTGTTGTAAAACGATAATCTATTTTTCTTACGTTTATTTTGTAAACGCTTTCACTCACAGCCGCCATGCCTGATACCAGGTTATTTTGTGGGCCATTGGCCAATCTCATTTGAAAATCATATTTCTCAATGGATGCTTTATCTATTGT
>Ga0209724_1002128_pt1 | contig 17232 bp, 10 predicted proteins | sample grotaG_FD_184143 | JGI IMG/M metagenome (GOLD analysis project Ga0209724, IMG submission 184143) | Glacier valley bacterial and archeal communities from Borup Fiord, Nunavut, Canada, to study Microbial Dark Matter (Phase II) -... | ecosystem: Environmental > Aquatic > Freshwater > Ice > Glacier ...
GCAGCCCGTTGGAGACCACTTTTCGACCCGATCGGCCGCCCGTAAGCGGAACGTCTACTGCGGCAGGTTTCAGCGATCGTTAGTTGTCTCGCCGTTCGCGGTGGCTTCGATCCAGTCCGTGGCTTCATCTGAGAGGTAGAAGCCGCTCGGGCCACTCTCACCAACCCACGATGCATCAGAAGTGACGACCCCACCCGCGGCCGTGATCTGGTTCAGTACGTCTGCCGAGACGACGTCGCCATTGTTGGCGATCAACCACTCCTGCGCCGAGGATTCCAACTTCGGCCACCACTCATCAATGTTCATTGACCGAGCTTGTCACTCATCCGAGGCTCTCGCCAGCAACGCTTCAAGCACGTACCCTCATGCCGAACGGCGGACTCAGGCGGTCGTTGCAACACTGGGTTCTTCTGGCTCGAATAGTAGTCGTTGCATGGCTTGCGTGGGGGTGCTGCCGCCAAGGGTTTTGCGCGGGCGGTCGTCGAGCTCGTTGGCAACTTCGAGCAGTCGTTGCGGGCTGTGGGTCGAGAGGTCGGTGCCCTTCGGAAAATATTGGCGCAGCAGCCCGTTGGTGTTTTCGTTGGAGCCGCGCTGCCAGGGGCTGTGCGGGTCGCAGAAGTAGATCGCCATCTTCGTAGCCAGGGTGATCTGTTTGTGTTGGGCCAACTCGGTGCCCTGGTCCCAGGTCAGTGTCTTTCGCAGACGCTCGAGCAACGTCTTGATGGTCGCCAAGAGCCCTTCACGCACCGCGACAGCACCGTGGCCGTCAGGGAGGTGGACCAGCATCACAAACCGGGTTTGGCGTGCTACCAGGGTGGCGACCGCTGAGCGGCCGTTCGATCCCAAGATGAGGTCTCCCTCCCAGTGCACGGGAATGGCACGGTCGGTCACTTCGGCGGGCCGTTCACTGATCAGGATCATGTCCGGGATCTTGCCCGAAGGACCTTTAGTTGTGGATCGCCTCGGCCGACGGATCGCACGCCCAGTGCGGAGGTGTTGGTGCAGATCGGCGCGCAGATGCCCGCGGCCCTGCACATACAAGGCCTGGTAGATGGTCTCTGGGCTCACACGCATCTCCTGCCGGTCTGCGAACGTAACGGCCAGGTGGTCGCTGATCTGCTCAGGGCTCCACTTCAGACACAGTTTCGTCTGCACCACCGACGCAAGCTCGACATTGTCGAACTTCGACGCCTTGGGTCGCAGGCCCTGTTCGGCGGCTCGTTTCTGCGCCGCATACGGAGCATATGAGCGCCGGCTCGTGGACGCCGATCTGTTGCGGACCAGCTCGTGACTGATCGTCGTCGGTGAACGACCCAACTGCCGGGCGCACCCCGGCACGACCCACGGCCTATTCCCCTGCTTGCCTCCTCCGGGGCTACGTTCGCCGCATGGATGAGCGCGGAACTGTGTCGGCCTGTGAAGATCGCGACGGAGGGCGATCCGATAGTCGAGCCGGATCATGATTGGGATGACCAGGGGATCGACGCGTCAGCCGATATCGATGACTTCCTCACCGTCGGCACCGACAGGGATACCGCCCGCGACCTGTTCGCGATCCTCGCGAACCGCGAACACCGGCTGCCGACGATGATCGCCTCGCAGACCGGACTTGCGCACTGGGTTGCCGAGCTCTCCGACCGAGTCGCAGCGGACTCGATCGTGAACCGCCTCGCCAACAACGCCAGGGTCATCAACCTCGGCCAGATCGACATGCGCCGGCTCCGCAACGACCAAGCCCGCGCCCACGAGACCTACTGGGAGTGACACCACAGCGGCCCGGGTCGAGGATCCGGGCCGTCACCACCTCGGCAGAACATTGCTACCAACTGTCCAGACTGGCGCTACCGTCAAGGGCAACTCGCCAACGGTGATGGCTCAAGGGCTGTGGTCCGCACTCGACACGGTGTTGAGTGACATTAGATCGACAAGGCGACGCACCCGCGTATCGAGGACAGGCAGTGGCGACCTCGTGGCCGATCCAGAATCCGGATCCGGCGTTGGCCTTTCGCGAGAGCAAAAGTTACTTGACTGCGTTCTCAGCGGGGCGAGTAGAAGAGCTGCGAGCATCGCAACGCCGCGGTGCGTGTGTTGGCGAGCGGAGGGGTTCAGCGGGTGAACAGGCCGAACTGGAACAGATGGACGGCTACCCAGACCAGCAGTGCAAAGATTCCGAAAACGACCGCAAGCGCGGATACGCTTCGACGCAGTCGCCGACCCTGAGGGGCAACGCCCGGCGGCGGACGCAGCAGAGGCGGTGCGGATACTGCAGCGCTGGTCGCCGCGCCAGCCGCCGCCGGACTGGACGCCGCCGTGGCGCTGCTGGTTCCGGCGAGACGGTCGTCCCGCCAGCGCTCCCACTGGGCGAACTTCACCTCGAGGGCAGAGACGATCGAGAAGATCCACTGCCAGGTCGCCTCGTCGAGCGTCGACAGATCGCGTCGGCCGTAGAGCAGTAACCGGTTGTCGACGATCTCCACGTCGAGGGCCGCGGCGTTGTCGATGAAGCGAGCCATGATGTCCGGCGTGAACAGGTACAGCGCGTCGGCCTCATAGCCGACGGGGCAGTACAGCGCGAAATGCTGGTCGAAGTCGCCTTCCAGCCGCAGGCGCTGATTCTTAGCGAGGGTCGAGGGTAGGTCCGATCCGAGAAACGAGTTGTTGCTCGTCGCATCGAGCACGATATTCGGGAGGCTGTTTTTGAGGCCGATCGTAATGTAGCCCCACCGGTGTGTGCGGCGGTGCTGGCTGGATCCGGTCGAGTAGCGGTAATTCGCGACCTCCAGCGAACGCGCCGGGTCGCGCACGACATCCATCGACATCCGGTCTCCGCCTCGCCCGAAGATCATGCCGGAGTACTCCGGATCGTGCACCTGAGGCAGATATTCCAAGCCGCTCGCCTGCGCGAAGCGGGCAAGGCGAAACCAGCGTCGCCCGCGTGCACGGTGCGATGACACTCCGGCACCGATCACCAGGCCAACGACCGCGATGAGCACGAGCCCGACGGTCACCGAGCCACCCACCCCACCAGGGTCACCGCTAATGGCGGAAACTACAGCCGTCATCACCACCACGGCCGCGATCACCACCGCAAGCGACACCCCGATGGCGATCCAGCCGATGGTACGCATACTCGTTTTGACGACGGGCCAAGCCCCCGAGCGCCGAAGGCCGACAAGGTAATCGCGCAGGGCCGCCGGGGCGATCGGCTCGGTGAACGCGGAGACCAGCACCGTCGTCGGCCGTCCAATTTCGGTCATGTATCGTGCCCCGTCGATTCTTTTTTGCCCTCCGGTGTCGAGAGCACATCCCTGGTGTGGAGCCTAGCTTCGGTTTGTGCTCCGCTCGCACGCATTGTCCGAACACGTTTCCTACACAGCCCTGCTTGTTGCTCCTGCCCCTCGATCGGGGTATCGATCCGGGCGAACACGTTCTGTAAGGTCGAGGAATGTTCTCCTACGTCGAAGGTGGGGCCGACTCGGGATTAGCGGTGGTCAGCGCCAGCACGGTGGTGCTGTTGGCGCGGGCTGCGGGTACCGAGATTGCCACCGAGCTGTATCGCGTACTGGAGGTGGGCGGCGAAGGCCTGGACCGCGCTATGGACTTGCTGGACGATCGCGCGCCCGGGATAGCGGCGGCAATCGTGGAGGTGCGCGATGCCCGGACCCGGGTCATTCGGATGGCGGTACGCGGCGACATCTCGGTCGAATTGGCGGGCGGCGGCTCGACTCGCCTTGGCGGGAGGCGGCACGGCGAGTGGTCGGTTACCGAGTCGGTGGGCGCCCGCCGTTTCGTGCTCGAGCTGCCCTCACCGGCCGAGGCAGCGGCATTGCCGCTGCGCGACGGCGTCGTGGCTACCGACCGCATTGACTTCCAGACTCCCACAGCGGATCGGCGCACGCCTGGTGGCCTCTTGCTCGAGCGTGAGAGCGATGTTGATACTCGAACCCAGCCGATTCCGATCATCGCCTGGGGAACACGCGGCGGCCTTGCCCGAGATCTCGATGCCTCGGCGGGCACCCGGGTGCATCCCGAGCAGTGTGATCAGGATGCGCCGGTGTTGCCCGTCTTCGACGACGTGCCGAGCGCCGCATGGATCGTCGGTCTCCCCGATGGTACCGAGCTCGACCATCGGCGCCCCATCGTCATCGGGCGCCGCTCGTGGTTCACGCGTCGAGCACCCGAGGGCTTCATTCATGTCGTCGTTCCGTCACCACGCCGCGAGATCTCGGGTGAGCAATTGGAGATCGAGTTCGCCTCGGGTCTCCCGGTGGCGCGCGACCTCGGATCCAGAAACGGCTCCTTGCTGTTCTCGGGAGACGAACCGCCACGCCTCATCCACGGCGGCGAATCGGTGGTGCTCTCCTCCGGCGATATCATCGACGTGGGGGAGGGATGCCGCCTCACGATCCATGCCACTGGCGGACTGGTCGCGGGCGTCCCGGCTGGGCGGACATAGGGGGTTTGGAGACATGGTGAGACGTGTCATTGCAGCGCCACCGCTGTTGCCAGGATTCAGCGCGGTCCGGCCGCTCGGGTCGGGCGGATTCGCGGACGTGTTCCTCTACGACCAGGACCTCCCCCGCCGGGTCGTCGCCGTTAAGGTGCTCGCCTCGAGCGCTCTCGATCCCGCGGTATTGCGCGACTTCAATGCCGAGGCCGACATCATGGCCCGGCTCAGCGCGCATCCTTCGATCGTCACGATCCATCTCGCCAGCATCGCCGCGGACGGGCGGCCGTATCTCGTGATGGAGTATTGCCCCGACAGCATGAGCGCCCGGGTGAAGCGCGGCCCACTGCCTGTCGCGGAAGTGCTCGACGCCGGAGTGCGTATCGCCGGTGCGCTCGAAACTGCTCATCGGGCCGGTCTGCTGCATCGCGACCTCAAGCCGTCCAACATCCTCATCACGAGCCTCGGGCAGCCAGTGCTGGCCGACTTCGGGATCGCGTCCGCGCTGGCCAGCACGACGGAGGGTACCCTGGCGATGTCGGTACCGTGGTCCGCTCCCGAGGTGCTGCTCGAGGAGACCGGTGGTACGACCTCGAGCGAGGTGTGGGGACTCGCCGCGACGCTGTATACCCTGCTCGCCGGGCACAGCCCGTTCGAGGCTGATCGGCGAGAGCTGAACTCGCGGGAGCAGATCACTCAGCGGGCAATCCGAGCAAAGTACACCCCGATTGGCCACGCCGATGTGTCGGAGCGGCTCGAGCAGGCGCTCAGCACCGCGATGTCGAAGGATCCGGCCAGGCGGTTTGCAACCGTGCATGCTTTTGCTGAGGAACTGCGCTGGGTGCAATACGAACTCGGGATACCCCCGACCAACCTCGAGGTCGCGGCGACTGTGTGGGCCCGCGCCGGCGGCCCCATCGATCTTGATGACCGTGAGCGCCGCGGTCCCATCGTCTCGTCGGTGCGGCAGGACACACGCCGTACCGCACGGGTTGACAAGCAGCTGGAGAAGGCGGAGCGCGACCGCGATGGTCTTGTGGTGCGCCCGTCCCGGGCGATCAAAGGGCCGCTGATCGCGGGGCTGATCGGGGCGGCAATCGCTGTTGTTGTGCTGTTCGGAATCGGCGCGGCGCTCATCGTTAGTGGAGTGCTGTGAGCGGGGTGCTCGCTGCGCCGCGACGCACCCGCGGTCTCGTGGCCGCGATCGCCTCCGTCGTGGTGATTGCCCTCCTGGTGACCGGTGCCGTGGTGGCGCAGGGCTATGACGCGCGCAAGGTCAACCCCTCCCCCGCCTCGGTCTGGGTGATCCGCGACTCGGGTCAATACGGTCGTGTCAACACCGAGCTCGGCCAGTTGGACACAGTGCGAGACGCCGTGAATCCGACCGCGGTCGCCCAGGATGGGTCCGCTAGCGCGGTGTTCACCGAGGGTTTCCGCAAACGTTGGTCGATCGACCCTGCCTCGCCCGCCGCTCTCGTCGACACGGCGTCGGCCTCTGGTGCCTCACCGGCTGCAGCGACCGCCCCGTCGGGTGAAACGAGCCCGAGCGGCACTCGCCAGGTGGTGTCGGCCGGCCGGTGGACGGCCTACCTCACCGAGAGTGGCAAGGTGTTCGTCGCCGAGCTCGGCACTCGGGGCAGTACTGCGCAACCCGTGCAAATCGATCCCAACCAGCAGTCCGGATCATCGAAACTCGCGTATTTTGCGAACGCGATCGCGGTCGATGACTCCGGGGAAGTGGTTATGTATTCCGCCCGCGAGGGCGCGGTCCGCGTCTACCACGCGCCAACGGCCGACTTTGTCGGGGGCCGCACCGTACTCCGTTCCGCTCCCAGCGCTGCAAAGCTCGCCTTGACCGTGGTCGGCGGTCGATGGGTGCTCGCTCAGCCGGGCAAGAATCGGGTGTGGCTCGAGGGGCAGAGTGACCCGATTCGTGCGCAGCTCGGCTCCGATGGGGTAGCCGAGAACGGCACCTCGACCGGAGACCAGGCCTACTTCGCCGACTCATCCGGATTGCTTCGCGTTTCGTTGGGCAACGGCGCCAATGCCCGGGTCACAGGCGGTGGCGGCACCCCGGCTGCCCCGACCGTGGTCGGCGGGGCCGTCTATGCCGCCTGGGTCGGGCGGTCAGCAGGCCGACTGTGGTCCGCGAGTCACGGTGCCCGCCCGCTCGCAGTTCCCGACGGCACACTCGCGAGCGCGCAGCAGATCCATCCGGTTATCCAATCAAACGGATCCAGCGCGGTGCTCAACGAGACCGGCAGCGGACTTCTCTGGACCGTTCCGGATGGCACATCGATACCTCTTTCCCAGTGGTCGGTCGACAACACGAAGACGACGCAGAACACCGGCACGACCCGCGTACAGGACGTAGCCGAGGAGGAACCGCCTGTTGCCCGCCCCGATTCTTTCGGCGTGCGACCCGGGCACATCACGACCCTGCCCGTGTTGCTCAATGACTACGACCCGAACGCGAAAGACATCGTGACGGTCGATCCCAAGTCGATTTCTGGTGGTCTCAGCGTCTCGGGCTTCGGCGCGATCTCGCTCGCCGACAACGACCAGCAAATCGTCGTGGATGTCAGTGCTCATTCCGGGAGCGCCACCTTTAGCTACGCAGTGACGGACGGCCAGAAGAGTTCCGCGCCAACGACCGTCACTCTGAATATCGTGCCCGAAGTTCAAAATGGCGCGCCGGCATGGTGCGGGGTTGCGGACTGCCTGCAGGTCTGGCCCACTGTCGCGCTTGCCCCGGGTGGCACCGTCACGGTGCCCGTGCTTACCGGCTGGGTCGACCCCGAGGGCGACCAGATCGCGCTCCAGTCCGCGGTCGCCGACGACCCGCGAACACCTCTCACTGTCGTGCCGACCGCCGACGGCCGGATCGCCATCCGTCACACCGATCCCAATGCCGGTGGGGGAACCTACCCGGTGACGGTCACCGTCGTCGATGCGCGCGGGGCGACGGCCTCGAAGATTCTGGAGGTTGTGGTGGCAGGAGCCGCGGCGCTCAGCGCCGGCTCGATCGCCGCGGTGGCGGGGGTGGGGCAACCCGTTAACGTGCCGATCGAGCAACACGTGACGGGCGGATCCGGCTCTTACCGCATTGTCGATGCCGTCCTGTTCTCAGGCGACCGAAACTCCCTCACCGTAACACCGAACGCGGCCGCCGGGACCATCGAACTCACGGCGCGACAGTCGGGACAGTATGTGATCACGTACACGGTGGAGGACGCTCAGACGCGTGACCAGCAGTCGGCCGACGTCCGTCTTTCTGTGTCTGACTCTGCGCGCGCACTGTCCATGTCTCCGATCGCTGCCTTCGTCCGTGCCCAGCAGGACACCACCCTCGATGTGCTCCAGGCGGTGCAGAACACCACCAACCGCGTGCTCGCCGTGACCGCGGCATCCACGAGCGATCCGGGCCTGTCGGTGAGCGTGGTTGGGGGATCCCGACTGCGCCTGAGCGGCTCGACCGTCAACGGACAGCCCGGGGTCGTGGGCACGGCTCTGGTCACGGTGTCTGACGGTGCGGGTTCCACTGCGGTCGGCCAGGTCACTGTGTTTTTGGTCGGTGCAACCACAGGGGTGGCGCCGATCGCCATTCCCGATGCCGTGACCGTGCGCGCGGGCACCCAGATCGACGTGCCGGTCACCGCGAACGACATCGCCCCTCGCGGTGAGCAACTCGTCCTCAGCCCCGCTGTGCAGGGATCCGGTACGCCCCACGAGCTCGTATTCACGGCGGGAAACCAACTGCGCTACCTCGCCCCCGATAAGGCGGGTATCTTCACTCTGCACTATTCGGTGTCGCTTGCGGCGGATCCGGAACGTGTCAGCACCGCCGCCGTGACCGTGACAGTCGTTGCCCAGGGATCCGACCACGCGCCGGTTCCACCCGCGCTCACCGGGCGGGTGGCGCTCGGGCAGAGCGTCACGATCCGGGTGCCGACGGGATCGTCTGATCCGGATGGCGATGCGACCCAGATCAGTGCAGTGTCCCAGCCGGCACGCGGTCAGGGCACAACGCAGATCCGCCCCGACGGAACCTCGATTGTCTACACCGCGCCCACCTCGCCGGTGTCCGCGGGGCAGGTTGCATTCGAGTACACGCTGACCGACCCGTCGGGTGAGAGTGGCACTGGGCAGGTGCAGGTCGCGGTGTTCTCCGCGTCCGCGCTCGACGTCGCACCGGTCACCTATGCCGCAGATGTGCGGGTGGTGCGCGGCGCGCCCGATCCGGTTACGGTGAATCCGCTGCTCCAGGACTCGGACCCGGCCGGGGGCACACTCTCGCTCGTCTCGTTAGTGCCGAATGTGCCGAAAGTGCCCGGGGACCCCGAATATGGTCGACTGATGTCGCTGATCGACCCCAGAACCTCGCTGAAGAGCAGTGACGTGAAGCTTCTCGCCGGCACGGTCGAGGGCGTGCATTCCTATATCTATACAGTGCGCTCGAGCGTCACCTCGAGTAGCGCCCAAGGGCTCATCGTGGTCACGGTCACCGCGAACGCGACCGTCGACGTACCCGTGATCAGCGATACCGTGCTCGGCCTCGGTACTCGCCCACAGTTGGCTGACGGCATCGATGTCATCTCGGGAAAGACACTGTGGTCGAGTGGAAACATCGACACTCTCAAACTGACCATCTGGGGCGATGCGGCGACCCGATATCACGTTGTCGACAGGCAGATCTCCGGTCCCGCGCCGGTCGGCGGCGCGCTCGTGCCTTTCGAACTGAAAGGCCTTGGTGCATCGGGCCAGCCGGTGCGGTCGTTCGGTTTCCTTCGGATTCCGGCCTTCGACGACATGCGGGTGCAGCTCGCCGATTCGATCACACCGCGGCAGGTCGGTGAGGAGCAGTCCACGAATCTGCACCTCGAGACCCTCGTCGCGATTGGCGCGGGCGATCGGCTCGAGGTCAGAGGCGGCGGCGATCCGGTGCAGCGTTCGAACGCGTCGTGCACGTCCTCGGCAACGGATGCGGTGTATGACGCGGGGCGTGAGGCGCCCTGGGTCGACAGCTGCACCGTGCAGGTGCGGATCGCCGGTCAGCACACCTGGACCCCTCTGCCGATCCCGCTGGTGATCCAGCCGAAGGCCCCCCAGGCGATCCTCACCTCAGTGAGCCGTTCTGTCGCGCCCGGCGAGAGCCAGACCATTGATCTCTACCGGGATATGACGAGCTGGGAGGGAGGCAGGGTCGGCAGCCTCACCGCGCTGGATTATCACGTGACCTTCAACGGCAGCGACTTCGCGGTCACGACCAGCGGCGCTGTCGTGACCGTGATCGCCCGCGCGGATGCCCATCCGGGTGCCCGAGACAGCGGAACGGTCACCGTAACCGGCTTTGGCGGTCTTACCGCCAACATCGGTCTCATCGTGGGTGTTGCGCCGGCGGACGCGCCGCGAGGCGCTACCTTCACGCAGACGTGCAGCGTGGCACGGTCCGGCAGCTGCGTCGCACCGGTCGTCGGAATCCCGGGGGAATATGACCCCTTCGCTCCAAAAGCCGGATCCGGCCTCAAGCTCGTCGGCATCGCCCCGACCTCGTGCGCGGTCGCCACCATCTCCACGAGCGGCACGACCGCAATCTCGGCGATCTGGCCCAGCTCGGCCAAGCCGGCCGGCGGTAGCTGCATCGTGCCCTACACCGTCGCGGACGCCCAGGGGCGTACCGGGAGCGGAACGCTGAGCTTCGACATCCAGGGCTACCCCTCAGCACCGTCGTCGATCACCACGACCGCCTACACCGGCACGAGCCTGACCTTCCTGGTCACGCTTGGCAACGCCGCAGTCGCCCACCCGGCGGTCACCGATATCGCCCTCTACCAGGATGGCGCAGGAGTGAGCTCTGTGTGCACTCCCGCCGCGAGCGGCACGTTCAGCTGCATGATCGGTGGGCTGGTCAATGGCCAGCACCACCAGTTCACGGCGCGCGCCGTGAACGCGGTGGGCGAATCGACCGACACGACCCCGGTGTCGGCCTGGGCCTACGAGGCCCCCGTGATCGGCGGGGTGACCGCCGACGGTCAGACCTATCTTCCCGGCCAGCAGTCGACCTCCCAGGGGATCGCCACGCTGTCGATCCAGAGCAGTCCCGACACCAGCGCCCTGCTGATCAGCCCCGATTCAGCCGGCCAACGCACCGTCGCGCGCGCCGGGAGCACTACGACAACCACTGTGTCCCTGTCACCGGGTGCGCACACTGTCACCGTGACCCCGATCAGCCAGTTCCAGCCGCCGATCGGAACCGGAAGCACCGGCCAGTCGAGTTCAGTGCAAGTGCAGGTGGCCGGCGTGACGGTGCTCCACGCCGGTGGCCAGTTGGTGCCCACGAGTAACACGACGATGCGGTTCCAGGATTTCAGCGCGGACGCCAATTTCAGCAACTTCGGCGTGACGGTGCTCTATGCGATCTGGCAGGGTGACGCGCGCAAGGCCCCCCAGTGCTCGATGGGGTCCGATGGCCACCCGGTGCTGTCCGGTGGTCAGGCGAGTGCGGACTTCACCGGACTTCAGACGTATCAGAACTACAGCGCGATCGCCTGCGCCACGAACGGGTTCGGCACCGCCCAGTCGGTGCAGAGTGGCATCGCGTGGACGGTCACACCCGGCCCGACCGGCACGCTGAGCTACACCGTCGCCACCGCACCGAGTTACCAGACGACCAAGGTGGGTGGGGCAAACTACACGAGCTCGGCCGACTACGGTATGGCTTCGGGGCCGACCGTGACCACTGACGGGAAGGCGAGCGCGTTCTTCCATCTCTATGTCAACGGCTACACCGAGTCGAGCTTCACTCTGCGCCCGGATCGAGTGCCCGATTCACCCTCGGTTGAGAGTTGCTTCCAGCAGGGCTTCCAGTGCAGCCAGCCGAGCTCGATCTCAGCGACGACCGCTCCGACCATCGTGCACGTCTCGGTGGAAAGCAGCTGCATTGCTGTCCCTTTACCGAAGGACGTCGTCGTGAGCGCGGGGGTGGGCGGCTCCGATTACGCCGTCACTCCGTCGACCGCAACCAGCACGAGCGGAACGACCACGATCAGTTACACGGTGACATTCTCTGGGGCATTCGGCTCGCTCGCCCCGACGACCCTCACCCGATGCTTTTCACCCCCACCTCCGAGTCCGACACCTCCACCTCCCAGCCCGACTCCGTGAACTGCCAGCCCGACTCCGTGAATCGCTCGACACCGTCACCACAAAGGACACCCCGCAGATGACCATCACCCCGAAGCAGACCGAGTGGTTTCACGAGACCTTCGGGCTACTTGCTGACAACGCCGAACAGGTGATCCTCGGCAAGCGCCACACGGTCGAGCTTGTGTTTGCCACCATCATCAGCGCGGGGCATGTGCTCCTCGAGGATGTGCCGGGAACCGGCAAGACGGCGTTGGCCCGAGCGCTCGGACAGACCGTGCGTGGTACATCGACCCGCATCCAGTTCACCCCCGACCTACTGCCCGGTGACGTAACCGGTGTGACGGTATTCGACCAGCGGCGGGGCGAGTTCGAGTTCCACGCCGGACCGGTGTTCGCTAACGTGGTGCTCGCCGACGAGATCAACCGGGCGAGCCCGAAGACGCAATCGGCGCTGCTGGAAGTGATGGAGGAGGGCCAGGTCACGGTGGATGGCGTGACGCGCTCGGTCGGCGTTCCCTTCGTCGTCATCGCCACGCAGAATCCGGTGGAGCAGGCGGGAACCTATCGGCTTCCCGAGGCGCAGCTCGACCGCTTCATGATCAAGACCTCGCTCGGCTATCCGGACGATGCCTCGACCTTGCGTATCCTTCAGGGGGCGATGCAGCCTCGCCGCGAGGTGCCGGGAATCATCGACCCCGAGACGCTTGCCACCATGACCGATCTCGCGCGCGGTGTCTACAGCAGTCCGCTCGTGCTCGACTACATCATGCGACTGGTGAGCGCCACCCGCAGGGCATCAGAGGTGAAACTCGGGGTCAGCGTACGCGGCGGATTGGCTCTGGCGCGACTCGCTGCCAGTTGGGCTGCCTCTCGCGGCCGCAGCTTCGTGACACCGGATGACGTGCGGGATCTCGCCCTGCCCGTGCTCGCGCACCGGCTCATCCTCCAGCCGGATGCGGAGTTCGACGGTGTGACCGCCGATGCGGTGATCAGCCGAATCCTGCTCGATGTCGAGGCACCAGTGGAGAACGGCGCCGCGTGAGTCCCTTGGCCGGCATCGACGATACTTCCTCCCGGATCAGCCGCACTGCGATAGCGACCGGCACGCGCACCCGCGCGTCCACGGTGACGAGCGTGTCTCGCGGAGGATCGGGTGCCGTCGGTGGCGGGATGTTCCGCGCGCGGCGCCTGGCGGCCGCGATCGAGGCGCAACTGCGCGCAGCGGCTCGCGGGGTTGGCGAAACCGTGACGCCAGCAGGATGGCTCGCGGTGGGACTCTTCACGACCGGGCTGGCCTCGGGGTTACTCTTCGGCTGGGTTCTCGGTTGGGTTCTCGCGGGCGCCGTCGGGCTCATGTTGGTGCTCTGCGTGCCGTTCCTGTTCGGTGGCCACGACTACCGCGTGCGGCTCGTGCTCGACCGGGAGCGCGTTGTCGCGGGCACCGAGGTCGGGGCTGCACTCGAGGTGCGTAACGCCGCCACTCGCGTCTCGCTGCCAGGGGTAGTCGATGTGCCCATCGGCGCGGGACTCGTCGAGGCCCAGGTGCCTCTGCTGCGTGCCGAGGGGGTGCACCTCGAGCGGCTGATGATCGCGGCAAGAAAACGCGGTGTCGTCGACATCGGGCCGCTTTCTGTCTCGCGTGGGGATCCGGTGGGCATCCTGCGGCGCGAGATGGTGTGGAACGAGATCCAGACCCTGCACGTGCACCCGGTCACTCTGCCGCTCCCGACTGCTGGCTCCGGCCTGATTCGCGACCTCGAGGGCCTGCCGACGAGTGACGTCGTCGACGCGGACCTCGCCTTCCATGCGATTCGCGCCTATGTGCCCGGTGACTCCCGTAGACACGTGCACTGGAAGTCGACAGCGAAGACCGGCCAGCTGATGGTGCGCCAGTACGACGAAACCCGTCACTCGCGCATCGCGGTGGTATTCGGCACCGTGATGGATGACGAATACGAGTCAGAGGAGGAGTTTGAACTGGCCGTCAGCGCGGCCGCATCTCTCGGCCGCCAGGCGGTGCGGGACGGTCGCGAGCTGGTCGTGACGACGAGCGCGGAGAACCCGGAGATCACGCGGGGTGCGACCGTCTCGATCCGCCAGATCCCCACCCGTAGTGAGCAATCGATGCTCGATGGATTCGCAGAAATCGAGGCCGGTAATCGTGCATCCCGGCTTGAGGATGTCTGCCGCCTGACCGCGCAGGGACACCGGGGTCTCTCGATCGTGTTCATCGTCACCGGCGGCCCGATGCCCATCAATCGGTTGCGCGCTGCCGCACAGGCCTTCGGCACCCACACCCAGCGGGTCGTCGTGCGGTGCGAGTCGCTGGCCGAGCCGCGGATGGTGCGCGCGGGTTCGCTGCGCATCATCACTGTCGGGGCGCTTGGCGACCTCGCCCAGCTCATTGCCCGTGGAGCACTGGGATGAGCGGAGCCCTGCGGTGAGTGGACGGCGGTCGACGCGGTCCGGCGCGCGCGTTAGCTCACGGGCGCAGATGCGGTTGCGCTGGTCGACGGTTATCTACGTGCTCGTTCAGGTGGCGCTTGCCGCATGGATGGCGTGGCCGATCTACGAAACTGCGCGGCTGGCCGTCATCGCGGCGGTCGCCGGCCTCATCGGTGTGGGTATTCCCCTGTTGCTCGCGGAGCGTCGCCGCTCGACCTGGCTGGCGGTGCCGTTCGCGTTCGCCGCTTACCTGGTGCTGGTCGTGCCGTTGGCCATTCCGTCCGCCCTCGGCACTCCGCTCTCGGTATTGTTCGGTCTGCGTGATGGGCTGACCTCGGTGGTGCTTGGCTGGAAGCAGCTCATCACCCTGCAGTTGCCGCTTGGCCAGTACGAGGCCGTGCTCGCGCCCGCTTTGCTACTGATGCTGCTCGGCTCGGCTGCGGCGACCGCCGTGGCGATGGCGCCGGGGCGGGTGGCAAGTGCAGCCGTACCTGTGACACTCGCGATGGTGTTGTTCGGTGTCGCCTTCGGCAGCACCGAGGGGGGCGCACCGCTCGTCGTGGGCGGGCTGCGGTTTGGCTCGGCGACGCAGGTGCTGGTGGGACTTCTCGCCGTAGCCGCGTCATTCCTCTGGCTGGCGCAGCGGGCGCACATCACGCGCCGTTCCGCGCTAGCCGAAGCGCGGGCCAGCGCGGGTGTGTCAAGCGCCGGTCGCACTGCGGCTGGCGTGGTGTTCCGGCGGCGTGCTCTGGCCACAGCACTATTGGTCGTCGCGCTGGGTGGGGGGCTCGTCGCAGCGCCAGCGCTGGGTGCTATCACGCCGCCGTCGACGCTGCGAACCGGTACGGAACCGATGCTCGTGGCCGGGGCGGCGACCACCCCACTGAGCGAGTATCGCGGCAACTTCGTGTCCGGTGTCACCAATTCGGTGCTCTTCCGCCTGAGTGGCGCGCTTCCGGCGGGCGATCGAATCCGCATCGCCAGCCTGGACCACTGGGACGGTCAGCAATTCACTGTGGGGCAGGATAAAACCCGCTTCACGCGCCTTCCCGGAGGCGTGCCCGCGCCCGACTCGCGGGCGGTCACCGTCACGATCGGTCCGGCACTGTCGGGAATCTGGATGCCGCTACCCCGGAGTGTAAGCTCGGCGCCGATCTTCGGTGGCCCACGTGCGGCGTCGCTCGCGGCAAGCTTCTACCTCGACCGTGATTCCGGTGCCGCGATCGACATCGATCCGAGTGCGCCGGGCAGCCCTGGCCTGCGGGCAGGCGACTCCTACACCGTGCAGGCCGCGGCGACCCCCTCGGTACCCCTCGGTCCTCCAGGGGCGCGGAGCTTGCTCGATCTGCAGGGCTTTCCGCAACTGGCGGGCTGGATCAAGGCGCAGGGAGTGCCGCGCTCGGCTGCGGGTTTCGACAAGCTGGTTTCGTTGCTTCGGCAGCGCGGCTACCTCAGTCATTCACTCGAGCAGGATGCCTCGTCCGCGGCATGGATCGCATCGCTGAAGGGCACGGCCCAGTACCACTTTGAGTCGACCTATTCCGGGCACTCCACACAGCGCATCGAGGCACTGTTCTCCCAGTTGCTGAACCAGCAAAACCAGGTCGGCGCGACTGCGGACGATGCGCGGCTCGTGGCGGGGATCGGCGACGATGAGCAGTTCGCGGTGGCGGCGGCGTTACTCGCGCGGGTCGAGGGCTATGACTCGCGGGTTGTCGTGGGCGTGCGCCTCGCTGCTCTGCCGGGCAGCGGTGTACCGGCCTGCAGCACCGTGTGCACCTCGGGCGATGTGGCCGCATGGTCGGAGGTGCGCGCGCCGGGTTCCACCGACTGGAGCACCGTGGATGCGGAGCCCCAGTTCGAAACATCGCCAACGCTCGAGCAGGCCGCTGTGCAGTTGCCCAAGCACCCCACGGTTCCGCAGCAACCGCGGGTCGACAGTGCCGAGCCGCAGACCGCTCAACGCTCCGACCACGCGGGGGTGAAGTCGGCCGCGCCGACCGCGTTGGGGTGGCTCGGCGCGCTGCTTCCGGTGCTGCGCGCGATCGGATTAGGCCTTGGCGCCGCGATGCTGCTGCTGCTGCCCGCGTTGGTTCTCGTGGTCGCCAAGCGAGCGCGGCGCCGTTTTCGACGTCGCGCGCCGGTACCGGAGGTTGCGGTGGTCGGCGCCTGGGCCGAGCTGATCGACAACTGGGTCGACGGCGGCATCCCGCAGCCTCGCGGCACGCGACGCGATCAGGCCGAGCGCATCGGTTCCGATTCGGCACGGGGTCTCGCGGTGCTGGTCGATCACGCGGTCTTCGCGGAGCATCCGCCGACCAGGGATGCAGTCCTCCGAGCATGGGCGTTCGTCGACGGGGAACTCGGGCGACGCCGAGCGACGCTGGGACGCTGGGGCTATCTGCGCGCGCTCGTCACCCCCGCTTCGTTCCTTCGATCTTCGACATTACCGACCGCGCGCGGGATGCTCCATCTGCGCCGAAAGGAAGCACTGTGAACGGCGATTCTTCCGTCCCTCTGATCGTCGGGGCTCTGCTGAGCGTGGTCTTGCTGCTCGTCGTGGTCGCCGGGTACGTCGTGTATGCGGCCGCCCTGTCGCGGCTCTTCTCCCGCAGCGGGGTGGAGTCCTGGCGCGGGTGGGTTCCCATCCTGAACGTAGCGGAGGTGTTCAGGCTTGGCGGGGTCGCGCGGGTCATGCTGCTGTTCTTCTTTGTTCCGATCGCGAACATCTATGCGCTCTACCTGCTCGCCATCGCGGCGAACCGCATCGGTCAGCGTCAGGGGCGCGGCGCGGGTAGCGTCGTGCTTGCGATAGTGCTGCCGCCGGTTTGGGCCGCGCTGCTGGCCTGGGGCCGACAGGCGGAGCTGCCGGATTTCGAGCGGCAGCAGTTCGAGTCGCGTGCGTCGAACGGTTTCGGCGTGCCCGCGACCGGTCCGCTCGCGGAGCCGCAGGTGCAAGAACACGCAGCCGCCCGTGACGTAATACCCGCGGCAGCTCCGATGCTCGCCCCGACGCTGTCGTCTTTTGCGCCACCGCCCCAGATGATAGCGCCCATGCCACAGTTTCACGTCGCCGAGCCCGGTCCCGCCGAACCGCCCGGTCCCGCCGAGCCCGGTCTTGCCGCGCCTGCCCTCATCATCCACAACCCATGGGCTGATCCGGCCGAGCGAGGCGAATCGCCGCAGGTCGCATC
>Ga0209724_1002130_pt1 | contig 17228 bp, 12 predicted proteins | sample grotaG_FD_184143 | JGI IMG/M metagenome (GOLD analysis project Ga0209724, IMG submission 184143) | Glacier valley bacterial and archeal communities from Borup Fiord, Nunavut, Canada, to study Microbial Dark Matter (Phase II) -... | ecosystem: Environmental > Aquatic > Freshwater > Ice > Glacier ...
CAATTAGTCAGCAAGTGCTAGGCGAAGTGCATCCAGATGTGGCTCAGAGCTTCAACAGTTTAGCTGTGCTATATTTTGCCCAATCCCGCTACAGTGAAGCAGAATCTTGCTTGGTTCAGTCCCTAGCCATTGCCGAGAACCAATTTGGTATCGAGCATCCACACACTATAACGATTCGGAAAAATTTGGAGAATGTGCGATCGCGCCAAAACTAAAACATTAAAGCCTGTCTAGAATCATCAGCCATAGCCCCAAACCTTGTAAACAGAGCCATAACCGATTTGATGCCTTTACCTCTTCCCAAATGATTGATGACAGACTCTGTAACCCCACTGGCAGAATTGATTGCAGACGCTATTGCGGGCAAACTGCCTCAACCACCAAGTAAGGCTGCGATCGCCCAAATCACTGCCCTGCGCCAACTGCTGATGCATAAATTTCAGCAGGACTCCGCAACCGCAAACACCTTGACAGCGATTGATCAGAGTTCCAGACAAAACCTGGATCTCCTGATTGAACAGTTGAAACTAGCAATTCAACAGGATGCCCAATTTGCCGTCCAAATGCAAACGATCGTGCAAATCATCTACCCAGAAAAGTTCCAGACTATGGGGGGCATGGTAATGATCGCATCTGGCAAAGCTCAAGCCTTTCAAACCAAAGTTGAGGGCGGAACCGCCAACATTGGTAACAACTACATCATTCAACCGCGACCCCTACCATCACCTGTTGGCATTCCCGAAAACCTGCCCCGTAGTGGGATTGAACCTGAGAAGTTTGTCGGACGGGCTGACGAACTGAAATGGTTGCACGATCGCTTGCAGCGGGAGAATTGCATCGCAATTTCAGCGATCGCCGGTATGGGCGGTGTTGGCAAAACAGAACTGGCTCTGCAATATGCCATTGCCCATCAAAACGCCTACCCTGGTGGCATCTGCTGGCTAGAAGCAAAGCAAAATATCGGAGATCAAATCGTTGACTTTGCTGAGGCTAATCTAGGCATAAATCCACCTATCCCAGTGAAGAGCGCAGCCCCATTAAATGAAACTAATGATGAAACTAATGATCAAAAGCGTGACAGAGAGAAACAAGACAAGAACAACCTCATCAAGATAGTTCGTTGGTGCTGGCAGCGTTGGAATCCCGAGCAGGTCTTGATCATTTTCAATGATGTCGCTGACTACACCCATATTCAGCCCTATCTACCACCGGCAGATTCCCGCTTTCGCGTCCTCATCACCACACGTCAACGGCTGCTCAAGGATTCGGAACGGTTAGAATTAAAAGTTCTCTGTCCTGATGCAGCGCTGTCGCTGTTAGAACTGCTGGCTGGGGAAGCGTGCGTTCAGGCAGAAATATCGACGGCCAGGGACATTTGCCAGTGGCTGGGCTACCTTCCCCTTGGTCTGGAATTGGTTGGCCGCTATCTAGCCCGAAAAGCTAATCTCTCCTTAGCAGAGATGCTGAAACGTCTGAAGGTTAGGGGATTAGAGCAACCAGCGCTCCAGAAACCCAAATCCGAAGCGGACATGACTGCACAATTGGGTATGACCGCTGCCTTTGAGTTGAGTTGGCAGGAGTTAAGCCCCATCGCCCAAGCCGTCGGCTGTTTTCTCAGCATTTTTGATGTCGTTCTCCTTCCCTGGAGCTTGGTAGAACAGTGCTACAGTTCGACTCACGATCCAGACGGGTTGGAAACCGCCAGAGATGACGAGCTGCTAGAGTATCACCTGATTCAGCGCGAGGATCAAGAAACCTACAAACTGCATGAGTTGATTCGGGAATTTTTCCAGAGCAAGCTGATCGAATTGGAACAAACAGATAACCTGTGGCAGGCAGTTACGCTAAAGGTGGCGGCGATCGCAAAACATAATCCCCTCCTAGTCGCTGAAATTGTCCACAAAAAATGGCTGGACTGGCAATGGGTTGCGGATATTGCCCAGTTATCAGCACTGGACTGGGGATGGCAGGTCAAAACGGCATCACAGGCATGGATAGAAGGACTGGGTTCGTTGTCCGACATCACTTTTTCGCTGCGAGATGACGGCACTCTTCCCACCCTCGGAGTCAGTTTGGTTCAGAAGGATTTAGACCAACCCTGGGGACCCCTCTCCTACGTACAAACTAGCTGGAACTTCTCATCTCCGAGTGCAAAACCTGTTGTCGACTTGCCGCCAGAGAGCCAGCACCTCTTTGGGGATAACGATGCCGCTGATTCCTCAGCCTGGATCGCTCTTTCTGATGCAGGCTGGAACCATTTTCAATCTGCATCTCTTAGTCCACAGGCATCCTGGGCTTGGCGGCGGACATTTGAGAATATTGGTAGTGCACTGACGGCAAGGTTGAGAGACCGATCGTTCCCCGTCCCAGAAGGCTACCTCTCCTTGGAAGCTGCCTGGTATGCGGCAGCTCACCGTCTCAATTACGATCCGTTTTCTACAACACCGATACCTTTGGATGCTCTAGTAGAACCATTATCGTGGGCTAAATCAGGGATGTCTCCGAGAGTGCAGCATTGCTATAAACAGCTCCAAATTGAGATCGAGGCTGCACGTCATCGGGGCGAAACTCACCTCTATTTCCCCCATTCTGTCCAGCGGTTTAGGTGGGGAGACTGGAGTCCTGAAGTTCTGCTAGCTTATGCCACGGACATCCATCAAGGCGCAGTCGCTGGCTATGAACAGATCGTGACAACTTGGCTTACGCGGTTGAGTCCTAAATTACCACTTGCATCCATATTTCCTGCTCAGCTTGTTGGTTTAGTTGTGCCGCCCAAACCAGGCTTAGACGAAATTAGCCTCATCCAGTTTTGGCAACCACTACCCATAAACCAGCCCAGTGGAGTGAATTTTAGGTTAGGCGATCACCCAATTTCGGCAGGCGATTTTCGTTGGCAAGGGACACCAGAACAGTTTCGCGCCCTACGACCGCAAACGTCTATGTATCCAAGCACAACCCACCACACAATGTCGCCTCTTTCTGCTGGCTGGTTGGGGGTATGCCCCGTAACAGAACTGGTTTACCAGTGGCTGTGGAATGACTTACACAAGGCGGGGTGGGTCAAAGCAGAAAAGTTGGAAAATGCTGGACATCCCTACTGGCGCTAGAGTTCGGTAGCGAAAATCCAAAAGCCTCTCACCCCACCAACGCATCCTTTAAATTACCCAACATCGAAAAAAATTGGCACAATAGACACAGCCTCTCCGTATGAAAGCCTATGCCTTGTGTTGCGATTCTAACGGCTCTCCCCGTGGAGTATCTTGCTGTCCGAACCCGTCTCTCTAATGTGCGGGAAGAGGTTCATCCGAAGGGGACGATTTATGAACGGGGACGATTTGCGGCGAATGGACAGGTTTGGGATGTGGGGGTTGTAGAGATTGGAGCAGGGAATGCTGGAGCCGCTTTGGAAGCAGAGCGGGCCATCGCGTATTTCAGTCCGGATGTCCTCTTTTTCGTTGGGGTAGCTGGAGGCATCAAAGATGTGGCGATCGGTGATGTGGTTGCCTCGACCAAAATTTATGGCTATGAGTCTGGCAAAGCCGAACTGAAGTTTAGGCCCAGACCGGAAATTGGATTATCTGCCTACAATCTGGAGCAACGAGCCAGAGCTGAGGTCAGGAAGGGAGACTGGCTGCAAGGACTGTCAACAGTGACGGAGCTAACCCCGCGTGCTTTTGTAGCTCCGATCGCAGCGGGTGAGAAAGTGATTGTCTCCACTCAATCGGAGGTATTTAAGTTTTTGCAAGAAAATTACGGGGATGCGATCGCGGTGGAGATGGAGGGACTCGGCTTCCTGGAAGCGGCACGGGCAAATCAGCGGGTATCGGCGATGGTGATTCGGGGTATCTCAGATTTGATTGACGGCAAGGGGAAATCAGATAAATCAGGTTCCCAAGAGATAGCCTCTCGTCACGCCAGTGCGTTTGCGTTTGCGATGTTGGCAAACTTAAAGCTGGCGGAGGAACCGGGACGAGGAAGCGTGGAGGAACCGAGCAAAGAGAGGATGGTTCAAAAAAATGTTGGACATGCTAAGGGCTGGCAGACAGTGGTTCAGGGGGGAACTGCTTATATTGGTGAGATTCACATTCATGAGACTACGGCTGAAAATCCACCGCCTGCTAATCCGCTGGTCTTGCCAAAAACAACGCAGGAGATGAACCTGGATTCTGTGTCGCCCAAGGTTTTTATCAGCTACAGCCATGATTCTCAGGAGCACAAGGATCAGGTGCTGGAACTGGCTGACCGATTGCGGGAAGACGGTATTGACTGCACGATCGATCAATATGAAGAGTCGCCTGCTGAGGGTTGGCAGCGCTGGATGCTGAATCAGGTTGAGAAAGCAACTTTTGTTCTCGTAGCTTGCACAGAGCAGTACGATCGCCGCTTTCGAGGGCGTGAGGAGCCTGGTCGAGGCAAGGGGGCAACTTGGGAAGGGGGCGTGATCATCCAGGAGCTTTATGACGATCAGGGGCAGAATTCAAAATTTGTCCCGATTACCTTGACCCTAGCGGATGCCAACTTTATTCCTAGCCCTCTCCGTGGTGCTACCAGCTATAGGCTGAATACCGCCGATGGCTATGAGTTGCTTTACCGTCGCCTGACGAATCAACCCAGAACCCGTAAGCCAGAACTAGGCAAATTACGGACATTGGCTCCACGCGATCGCAAACAGGTTTTTCCAGAAACTTCCCCTTCCAACCTGCGTAACTTCTTTGCCCTGGATGAGACTTGGGTCGGTCGGTTCAGTTTGATCGGGGATTTGAGCCAGCGCGTTCAGAATTCCTGCCGATTACTGATGTTGGTGGGAATTACGGGCATTGGCAAAACTGCCTTGGGTGAACGCCTTGCCGTGGAGTTGTCGGATTGGTTTGATAATGACTGGACTCGATTTCATCAAGAGAACTTTGATGATGAGCAGCAATCTTCTGATTTTGCCAGTGTGGCGGCGCGGTGGCTAGAGAAGTGGGGTGAACTGATTACACCGGAGGATCGCAAAGACCCCCAACGCCTGTTGCACCGTTTGCTGCGTCATCTCTCTCAGAATCGCTATCTGGTGCAGATGGACTCATTAGAAAATATCTTGCAGGGTAATGAGGAAGAGGGGTGGAATAACTTCAAGGATAAATGGTGGATCAAGTTCTTCGACAGTTATTTGAAAGCGGAATCTTGTCAAAGCTGCATTATCTTGACTTCGCAGGATTTGCCTGGACAGATTCAAGCGGTTGGTACGCGATCGCAAAACTTCTGGCACTGTCAACCCTTAAGCGGTCTAGAACAATCAGAACGGTTAGCCTTGTTTGAGAAAACAGCACTGGATGTCAGCCCAACTTCAGCAGGTAGACCTTACCTGGAACGAATTGGAACTGCCTACGAGGGACACCCTCTAGCGCTGCGGGTAATTGCTGGGGAGATCAGGAATAAGCCTTTTGAAGGAAATGTGGTTGCTTATTGGAACAAGTACGGCAATGAGGTTGAGGAAGTTGAGAGGGCGACCGCTGAAGCTCAAGAGGGAAAATCTGCCGGAGCGGACGATAAATGGCAACTTGACCGATTTACGCAGGCGTTAAGAAGGAACGTGCGATCTCGCTTAAACAAAACCTTTGCTCGCTTGAAAAAGGATGTTGAATGGGCTTATGTTCTACTTTGTGAATCTTCTGTATATCGCTGTCCAGTTCCAGAAGCTTTTTGGTTAAGCCATCTAGAGAATTGGGATCAAGATAAAGAAGAACAAGAAATGGCATTAGATGCATTGCGTGAGAGGTATTTAGTTGAGGAAATTATTCAGAATAATCAATGTTTAATACGGCAGCATAATTTAATTCGGAGTGTTTCACTAGAACATTTAGAACATCTCGATTAATAATGAGAAATGAAGTTATCGTATGCAGATACCGAAAATGGAATTATTACAAGAACTGGGGTTAGATAAGATTGAGTTAAAGTTAACAATAGTCCGGACAGTTTTTTGAACGGTTCTACAAGGCTTTCAGGGCTTGCAGTTCCAGGATCGAGCCATTTTATCAAAGTTAGCTTTGCCTCAACAGTCCGGACAATTTTAAATCGCCAACGGTGGAATGCGGGTTTCAGCATCATCACTGAGGCAAATACCAACGGTGGAATGCGGGTTTCAGCCTCTGCCTCAAAAAATGTCCGGAGTATTGTTTGCCTCTGACATTGATAAAATGATCCCGTTCACGGTTGAATCAGGGTTTGAGGCTTAAAACCTGCTCAAATTTTGTCCGGAGTGTTGAGTTAATCAAGCCTGCTAAAACGAGAAGCCAGTACCAAGCTATTATTAATTGGCTAACAAAGTCTCAACAAATTTATCCTTCATCAATACTCCGGACATTTTTTTGAACGGTTCCACAAGGCTTTCAGAGTTTATGGTTCAAGGATCGAGCTATTTTTTCAAAGTTAGCTCTGCCTCTGACTTGGAAAAAAAGATCTTGTCCACGGCAGAATAAGGGTTTGAGCCTTAAAATCTGCTCAAATTTTGTCCGGAGTATTGCTTCATATGTTGCCAGAAAAGGTAATAATGCAAACCAGGCAGAGAAATATATCGAGATTATTCATCATTTTTGTGAATTAAAATTATGGGAGATGGTACAAATAATTATTTATAAGCCAATGTTTGGAGTTTTGAATACTCCATTGCCGATTTATGAATATCTCCTATTTAGACAGCTTTCCCGAGAGTTGCTTGTTGTTTGCGAGGAAATTATTGCTTCATTAGAAAATGCAGATTTTGATTTATCTTTTATTCGATTTCTAAAAGCAAGAGCTTTGTCAGAAAATAGCGAAAAATTAGAAGAAGCAAAAGCGCTGTTTGAGCTAGTTTTCTCTCACTCAAAAGAAGGAACGGAAATCTATTGTGAATCTTTGTCATACCTGGGAATTCGTCAAATTAACTCTGGATTTTATCGAGAGGGCGTTGAAAATCTTAAGATAGCTCTAGAGAAAATAGACCTTTATGATCTTTTAGAGAAGAGCCAACGAATTAGAGAACTAAGAACTCATGTTTTAGCAATAGTCCGGACAGTTTTTTGAACGGTTCTACAAGGCTTTCAGGGCTTGCAGTTCCAGGATCGAGCCATTTTATCAAAGTTAGCTTTGCCTCTGACATTGATAAAATGATCCCGTTCACGGTTGAATCAGGGTTTGAGGCTTAAAACCTGCTCAAATTTTGTCCGGAGTGTTGTTTTAGAGAATCTTGCTTTTTATGAGATGAACACTACTAATTTTGATAAGGCAATTGAGTTGTTTGGTGAAACCGTCAGATGCAGAGAAAAATTAGGTCTATTACACAAGATTCCCAATCCACTTGCTCACCAAGGGATCATCATGCGAAAAGTCGGCAACTACCAGGAAGCCTTTAGACTTTTGGAGAAGGCGAAAAACAATGCAAAGCTTCTTGAGAGTGAAAGTTTAATAACTTGGATTAATCATCATTTAGCATTTGTTTTGTTGAATCAAGGAAAAGCTATGGAAGCTGAGAAGTTGTGTATAAGTGCCCTAGAGGGAAATCAAAGAGAGGATAATTTATGGGGTATAGGAGATTGTTATGAGCAGTTGGGTTTGATTGACTTAGCACTCAACGGATTTGAGAGGGCAGAAGAAGACTTTATGACAGCATTAAGAATTCGACAGCGAATTGGTAACAGACACGGTATTGCTAGTTCTACTCTAGATTTAGCTCTTGTATCATGGCATCAGAAGAATTTATTGAAAGCGATGACCTTTTTGGTGCGAGGATTTTACTTGTATTACCGCCTTAAAATCTTAAGTATTCAAAGATTACAGAGAATGCTTAAGCTTGCATTTACGTGGACTTTAGGAAACAGGAAGTGGACAATGTGAAGAACTTACTTTGAAGAACGAAAGCTTAGATAAAATAACTTCTATGTCCATACCTTGTAAGGTTTTCATCAGCTACAGTTATGACTCAGAAGGACATCAGCAGAATATTTTGAATCTTTCTGATTGCCTGCGAGAAGAAGGAATTGACTGCATCATCGACCAGTACGAAGAATCCCCGTCTGAGGGCTGGGTTCGCTGGGCAATCAACCAGATTGAGGAAGCCGAGTTTGTGCTTGTGGTTTGCACAGAGCAATACAGCCAACTATTTGCCGGAAAGGTAGAAACAGTTGAGAGGCAGGCAGCTAATTGGCAGGGAGCCATCATCGCGCAAAGCATCTACGACTCCCAGGTAAATAGCACCAAATTTATTCCAGTTGCATTTTCTGCCCAAGATGCTGCCCACATCCCAGTGATCCTTCGTGGTGCTACCGCCTATGTAATCGACACCGCTACAGGCTACGAACAGCTTTACCGTCGTCTGACCAACCAGTTTGCAACCCCGATGCCAGCACTTGGGGCAATCCAACAACTGCCACGCCGCGATCGCCAGCAATTCTTCCTGACCGAAGATATTCAAAGCAGCCTAAAAGAGGAGTTGCTAGAAGCCTCCAAAGACTTGCTGAACTGGAAAAGGACTCTTGGCGACAACCAGCAGATTACTCGTCCAGAGTTGGCGCAACTGATTGATCGTATCGAAACGGAAACCTCCTCTACAACCATTGTTCTGGGTTCTCCTGGCTGTGGAAAATCAGCACTCCTGGCAACTTTGGGGCATTGGGCAGTAGATGAAAATTGTGTGCTGCTGGCAATTAAAGCGGACTATCTCAGCAAGACAGTTAACACCATTGAAGATTTACAGCAGAATATTCATCTCAGTTGGAATATCCGCGATGCGATTCGAGCGATCGCCAGCACCGATAAAATCATTCTCCTGATCGATCAACTGGACGCCATTTCAGAATTACTCGATCGTCAACCCGGACGCTTGAACGTCTTGCTATCCCTGATTCAATCACTTGCGGGCACCAAAAACGTCCACATCGTCGCCACCTGCCGCGAATTTGAGTTTCGGCACGGTACCCAATTTGCCCGCCTGGATTCATTTGAACGGCTGGATCTACACTTGCCCACATGGGAACACATCGCTCCACTTCTAGAGACAGAGCAGCACAACCCAAATGCGATGGGCGAACCCTTGCGGGAACTGCTGCAAAATCCCCTGCACCTGAGAATTTTTCTAGAAATTGCGAAACCAGGTGACATGTTTAAATCTTTGCCAATGCTGCTGGATCGGTTGTGGCAAGAGCATATCCTTAAGCAGCCTGAACCCCAGAAAATCATCGTATTCCTGACCCAGTTAGCTGACCGCATGACTGATGAAGAAGTTCTGTGGTTGCCCTCGGCGATCGCCGACGATAATCCCGAAATCTGTCGTGCTCTAGAACAAGCTGGAATTCTGATGACTAACCCAGATAACTCAACGCTGGGCTTCTGCCATCAGACTTTCTATGACCACGCCCTGGCTCGTTCCTTTGCTCGTGGCTCAAAATCTCTGGCTGACTTTGTTTTAGAACGCCAAGATGGACTCTTTATTCGACCGATTTTGCTGCGAAGCCTCAATTATTTACGGGGTACAGCTCCCCAGCAGTACCAGCGGCAATTACAGATTTTGCTCACCTCCTCCGACCAACCTGTCAGAACCCATATTCGCACCCTGTTAATTGAGTTTGTCGGCGCACAAACCGAGCCTGATGCTACCGAAGCGAGAATACTTATTCCCCTGCTGAATTCAGAGACAGAAGGGATTAAAGTTTTAGATGCGATGATTGGAAGTCCTGGTTGGTTCAGAAAATTGCGCGATCGCTCTGAATTTTGGCAGTGGCTAGAAAAATCAGCAGAACAGGCAGTTTACTGCTGTCCGTTCCTGACCACAGCAGCTAGCTTTGCAGCCGAGGATGTTTGGAGGTTGTTAGGGGAATATTGGCTGAACGAGCAGACATACGACTTGTTAAGCATTCGAGTAATTTGGAACATCAGCCAGTGGACTCATGAAAGGATTTGGTTGACCCAACAGGTTATCCAACGCTCAAACATTAGTTGGCATGATGTTGCTGCGATCGCTGAAAGAATTGCTGAGACTCTGCCCAACCATGCGGCAAGAATTATTCGTGCCCATCTAGATCAGCGGTTGGCACAGGCGATCACTGTGAGCCAGATTTCTCCACCTGAATTGCCACCTGATGCTGATGAAGCACAACGGTATGCTCATGTGCACAAATATGATTCAAGAAAGCCCCTGAAGCGTCTGCTGGAGAGCGAAAGTGATTTCTACGAAATCGAGAAATTCGCCCAAGCAAATCCAAAAGCCTTCCTTGATTCAATTTGGTCATGGTTCACAAACGTCGTTGAGCAGATTGCAGGAGAATTTGACTCAAGTCATACAGGCTATCGAGAGGATCATCTAGTTAGCCTGGATCACCATCACAGCGAGGTTATTGAAGCGCTTCTGACTGCGATTCTGAAACTAGCTCAACAGGATAGACAAGGCATTCTGACATTTGTGACGCAAAATCTGCAATCAGATTTACTTTTAGTTCATAGATTGCTTGCTCGTGGGTTAGAGACAATAGCCAGCCAAGAGCCACAGATCATCTTGGACTATCTTGTGAGCGATCAAAGGCGTTTATACCTTGGCGATAGTATAGAAGGGCATCACCATGAGACAAAACGCCTTATCTCTTCAATTTGCCCTCATTTATCACCTGATGATGGAGAAAGAATCGAAAACGCCATCCGGCAATTCAATTACTGTCATCCCTGGGAGAATTGTGAACCAGGTACCCGCTTTAGGCTTTCACAGTACAACCGCCAACATCGTCTCCAACTCTTACTTGCGTTTCCTAATGAATGTTTGAGTCCGGCAGGCAGGAGACTCAGAGATGAGGAAATTCGTGCCTTTCCCCGGGAGATTGCCGAAGATCGATATCCAACTGTGACAGAAGTTTGCTCAGTTGGAGCACGCATGACGCAAGAGGAGATGAGTCGTGCTAGTGATCAAGACCTACTAAGTCTATTTGATGAATTACCTGATGGAACCATGTGGGATCATCCCCAGGAAACATGGAATAAAGATCGCTCACGGGCTGGAGGTGCAATTCAACAATCACGTGAATTTGGTAAACTTGCCAAAAGTGATCCCGATCGCTTTCTAAGGCTTTTACCCCAACTTCAACCGCAAAGACACGAAAGTTATGTGGGAGAAGCTCTAGTCAGTCTTGCAGAGACAGATTTCTCAGTCGATCAACTAATTCAACTTGTGGAAGAACTGAACCAACGTGGCTTTAGTTCGGAAGACTTTCGTGATTATGCCTCTCGTGCGCTAGAGAAAATTGCAGGGCGCAATCGAGGACTTCCAACACTAACTTTAGCCCTTCTAGAAAGTTGGCTATCTACACACACCAAGCCGGAGTTAGAGCATTGCCAGAGCAAAGAGGATCGCCACTCCGAGATGAAATCACCTATCCTGTTCGGTTTGGGAGGCTCTCATACCCTGCCGGGTGGTCGAGGTAATATTGTGCGGGCAATTGCAGATGGCTATCTTAAACAAGATCCTCCCGACTTGGCAGATTGGGCAAGATTCATTCGATCTCAATTGAGCGTCGAACCCCATCCAGCCGTGTGGGTTGATATACTGTCGCGAATGCCGCCTTTATTGAATGGGGATCGCATACAAGCAACAGAATTATTTGACTCCGTTATTTGCAACTGCCCAGAAATTCTGCAACATTTATGGTCGCTTTATCACATTGCCCATACAGTCGGCTGGTTTGAACCCAAGGAAACTGTACAGAATTGGTTGGAAGTGCTTCAGGCTAACAATTCCAACTTCTCTCAGCAAGCATATGGTGAGTTGCTGCTAATTCAATACCTTCAATATCAGGACGAATGGTCAGTTGAAAGGATTCGCGATCATCTTGCTAATCAGGATAATGAGGCGATTCTCTGTGGGCTTGCTCACGCAGCAAGTCATTTGTGGGTTAAACGAAGATGCAGAGCGATCGCAGCAGAAATCCTCTGCTCCCTTGTGTCTTCCTCTGCTACATCCATCCAGCATGCTGTAGCAAGCGTTTTTCGCTGGAGCCGTGACCATTTCGAGTTGAATGGTGGGATGGTCAAGCTCATTCAATCAGCATGCAAGAACCAGGGAGTACTTTTAGAAGCCGCCAATGACCTGACTGAAATCATTGAAGCTGAGGAACTGGTAGATAACAACCCTGAAATTGTCGCGGAAGTTTGTGAGAGTCTACTTGGCATTGTCACAGAACTCACCAATCCAGCACGAGCTACAGCATTCATCGGGGAAAGTCTAACGACGATTGCCATCAGGCTGCATCGCCGACCCTCCTACCGTGAAGTTGGGTTACAGATCTTCGAGCAGCTACTTACCTTAGATCTCAGAGAAACCCGATCTGCGTTAGAAACACTCGATCGAAAACCAAATCGACTGAGTTCGCACATTACACCTAGGAGAAGGTTGCGCGGTCGTCGCGCCCACAGTAACTGAGTGTCATGGAGCGTTCAAATCAAGGATTCTGAACTCATTAAGACTAATATTCCTGCTCAACCCTGTACTGTTCAGCAGTTTCTGCTGCAAATTTCATTCTCGATTGAGGTCTTTAAAGGGCTGCAATCGCTTCATACTGGCAAGAATTTACTGAGGGATAACTGACGTAGTCTGGTTCTTGCACTCTTACACATCCTTTGCTTGCCAGATCTAGTAGCGCATAGATATAGGCTGCCGATGTTCAGAGTCTACCAGTTCTTCAATTACAGTTTTGAGGCGACGGTTGCGTCAGAGGAACTCTTTAAGCTGTAGCTCAAATACCCGCCCCACAATTCGTACTGTGTTAGTGTACATTGCTGCGTCTGGTTGCTTCCAGGCAAAACACCGAACTGTACTGGCAATATGGTCGCTGATGTCGCTGATTCCCGGCAAGCTGAGCAAATCAGACTTGGCAAAGAGCGTCTGCCCGCTAAGATGAGTCATCGATCAGCTAAGTAGTCAGGCGCAATCAAATATAAAATAGAGAACGTTGCTGTAGCTCTCATCTCAACCATGCCTGCTCCCCTATATATTCGCTTGAATTCGGAAGAAGAGCGCACCCTATCGGAATTGCGAGTTGCCACCACCTTACCCCAACCCACTCGTGACCGTGCTCATATGCTGCGGTTGAACGCTCAAGGTTGGACAGTTGCAGCGATTGCCGAGATGTTTGAGCGTCATCAACACACCGTCCGAGCAACGCTACGACGGTGGGAAAAGCACGGACTGGGCGGATTATGGGAAGCATCCGGGCGAGGAGCCAAGCGCAAATGGCAAGAAGCAGACCTGAAGTATCTGGAGGGTTGTCTAGAGCAAGACCCGCGTACATACAACAGCGCTCAACTAGCCCAAAAGCTGAAGCAAGAACGTTCTGTGGACTTGAGTGCCGACCGGGTTCGGCGAGTGCTGAAAAAAAGGGGTTCTGCTGGAAGCGCACCCGGCACAGCCATCGTGCCCGGCAAGACTCAGAGCAAAAGCACCTCAAGCAAGCAGACTTAGCCACCCTAGAGTTGGCGGCGCAAGAGGGGCACATCGATCTGAAGTACTTGGATGAATCAGGCTTCTGTCTGTGGAGTCCGGTGAGCTATGGCTACAGTCGAGTCGGAGAACAGAAGCGATTAGAGCAAGTCCCGCGTCGGGGTAACCGCATCAGTATTTTGGGACTATGGCAACCGAATGAACAGTTTGAGTACGCGTTGGCTCAAGGGGGATTTGATGGAGAAAGTTATAGCTACCGCCACTAATGTTAGGACGCGGCTTGTTTAAGTACAGAGTCCATTGCATCGCGTAGATTATCCGAGTCGCGTAACTGCTTCCGAATCCGACTCTTCAACCAAGCCCAGCATTTCTCAATCCGATTGAGGTCAGGCGAATACGGAGGTAAATAAACTACCTGACAACCGGCTCCTTCCACCAACTCGGCAATTTGTCCCCCATGATGAAAAGTCGCGTTATCGATGATCACCCATTCTCCAGGCTTCAGCATTGGAATCAAGCAAGTTTCGAGCCAGATTTCAAACACGGTGCGGTTACACGCGCCTTCGACCGTAAAGGGCGCAATCAATTGCCCATCTCGATAGCCAGCAATCATATTGACGCGACCTTGACGACGACCGGATTTAAGGTCTAAAAATCGCTCTCCTGCTTTTGACCAGCCATAGCTATCGTTATCCCGCTCATCCATGCCTGACTCATCGACATAGACCAGATGACTGGCTTTCGGGTTTCCCAGTTGCGCTAGGAATTCAGTCCGTTTCCCGTCGTCGCGTTCACGATACCCATAGGTTTTTTCTACGCGTAAACCCAATCTTCGCCAATGCTCGTGAAATCGTGCGGTCGCTGATCTCCCCCTCCCACAGTTGCGCCATCTCGACCTGAGTTTTCTCCCCATGCTCCTTGGCAAAGGTTTGAAACTTCTCCCAGTCGGTAATTTTCTGACGATTGCTAGACGGTTGCCTGGATTTGGGCTGCACATCCCCAGTTGCGGCTTTGCGCTGGAACCACAGGTTGATCGTGTTGCGACTGATGTTGAACAACTGACTTGCTTCACTTTTCTTGAGTCCATCTAGTTCAATCTCATCAAGGGTAGATTCCCCGCCCCTTGGGGCGTAAGAAGTGCTAAAAAGTGGCTGTTTCATACTCCGTCCGCTTGCGGCGGAGTTGTTGATTGGCTTGCATCACCTTCTGGCGCAGGTCATAGCTGTAGGGTTTTGTCATCACAGGTCGCTGAAAAACTATCAGTACTGCTCATAGTCTACGTCCTATCTATGCTGGCGGTAGCTATACCTCAAATTCATGGATTGGGTCGCCGAGAAAGCAGCACTCACCTTGGAGCAAATGGGTCGCTTGACAGTAGTCGTCCAAGACAACGGTTCCATCCACACGCGCCAACTCGTGCAGCAACAGTGGCAGCGGTGGCAGCAGCAAGGCTTATTCCTATTCTTCTTGCCGCCCTACTGTTCTGAAATGAATCCGATTGAAGTCGAATGGCGACAACTGAAAGCTCACGAAATCTCAGGTCAGATGTTTGAGGACGAATACGATTTAGCCTTGGCTGTGATGAAAGGAATGCAAGCCCGAAGTGAAAAAGGCAATTACTCGCTGGAGCGTTTTAAGTTTAATTCCACCTAGCTACTTACCACTTTGTAAATCAATTTGACCCGCTAACGCAAGCACAGGGAATGCAAGATTTTGTGTAGATTCTCCTCAGTAGCTTGCGCTAGACCGGATAAATCGAGATAGCCATTAATAAACCGCTCGTATACTGGCACAACTTGGCGCGCCTGAGTGTGATAAAGCATCACCTCTGCCATCAAAATTCTGTAAGTTCTAGCAACTTTAGCGCACCACAGTCCAGCTGGTTCATTGAGTCTAACTCCATATCTTTTGTAAACACTGAGTTCGATCGCCTTCCTCACCTTCTCTGAGTAGCCCGGTTTCAACCCCGCCATTCTGACGACTTTCCAGAGATCGATGCTCTCGCCGCGACGATCGAGCAGTTCAGCCGCCCATTTGATCCGTCGAATCTGAAAATCTTCAATACTCTCTGTCACAGCATCCAGGTATACCGTTGTCTGTGGCATCTGCTCAAGATGCTGTTCGATTAGAGCCAGTTGTCCGATCGCTTTCGCAACTCTGCTAACTGTAATTCTGATCGGTTTCTGGATTGCCAGAAGCCTCCGCACAGCTTCCTGTACTTGAGTAAGGACTTCCTCATCTCGTTCCTGCCAATTCACCCGATTCTTGAAAGAGACAGGCGTTTGGGCAGCAGGCGAGTTTTGATGCAGCCACTTTCGGTCATGTCGATATAGCCAGATATAGGTAGCGGGAGCGAACCGTCTGAGTGCTGTTTTTGAAGCCTGAAGGTGCTGGGTCTGAAGTTTACTCCATGCGTCCCGGTGTTGAGTTCTAATTTCGTCGCAGTCGATTGATTGGTTACAGAGAAGCTCTGTTGAATCTGAGTCCTGGGTTTCGATTTGCGATCGCCACCTTGGGATAAGTCCAAGAATGCAGACATAGCGATTGATTGTATTTGGGTCAACTTTGAGCCTTCTGGCAGTCTCACGCAATCCCAGTTGCTCAACTTCTACCAGATGCCTTAATTTCTGCTGCCATACAGAACCAACGGCTTTGATTTTGCCAATTCGACGGCCATCTTCTTCAGTTTGGTCGGGTCCGGTTCGACAGTAGATGAAGCCGCAGGAGCAGGAGAACGTTCCAACAGGCTTTTTCGTGTCACAGCATAGGCTGACTGCCAGATTGGTTACGACGGGTTTGAGGTAGTGCTCAGCGGCGGCATTCAGGCACAGCCACCGTCCTGCTCCAAAGGGTTTGTAGCTGCGATCGCCCTGGAAGAACTCTGCAACCGATATGTCCAAGAACCGCAGCATCAAGAGGTGTCGGATGGGATGAAAGGCTTTTCGGTGTTTCCGCACAATGCCTGTGAGCCAGTTGTGGTCATCCTTGAAATGCACCGTTGAATCTAACACCTCCAGGATATCGCGCTCATAGAAACATAAAAATTGACCCAGCAGTTCCCGTTGGTGGACTCGTCCGGTTGCGGTTGCCAGTCCACGCTCAATGAGCAGAGAGATGTACTGCTGGCGGAACCAGTTCAAATCTCTGGAGGGTAATTTATGCTCCAGTAGAAAGCAGGCATCCTGAGATAACCAATGCAAGATGTTCAAGGCTTTCAGACTGAAGGGTTCTTCAGTCTGATTAATGGGGCAGTGGTCAAGGCTGGCAGTACTGTATGCGTGACGGTTTAAGCCCTGGATGGGTACTGCGCTAGCCTGCAAGACTTCAGCATGGTGAGGACAGACGAGAACTCCTGGCACCTGATGACTGCGATGCCAATACAACTCGCCATAGGTTTGCTGGTCGTTTTGAATACATTGTGGACAGAACCTGAAATACCGGGGCACCCTTACTAGGCTGGCTCGAATTCCCACTTGATCGTGAATGCCTCCTCCATCGCCCGATCTCATTGCCTCAAGAACCTGTTGTGATCGCTCTTGGGGCAGAAAGGCAGCATAGAAGCGGTACAGCGTATGGTTCTGAATTAACTCCTCAACTGTGATCCGCGAGATTAGAGACAAATTCGTGGCTAATGCCTCCAAATTGCAAGGCAGGTCAGCAGTGGCGATCGCGTTATGGGAATTGAACAGCTCCTGCACCGTGATCTTGGACCCCATGTTGCCGCTTCTAATATGATAGCGAGCAAGGATGCTGTAGAGAATTTCGTCTGGGTATGGCTTGGGAAAAAAGC
>Ga0209724_1002132_pt1 | contig 17223 bp, 12 predicted proteins | sample grotaG_FD_184143 | JGI IMG/M metagenome (GOLD analysis project Ga0209724, IMG submission 184143) | Glacier valley bacterial and archeal communities from Borup Fiord, Nunavut, Canada, to study Microbial Dark Matter (Phase II) -... | ecosystem: Environmental > Aquatic > Freshwater > Ice > Glacier ...
TTCAATCAGCTTATTTATTTCAGTTCCCTTATCCCAAAGCTTCATTGCGTTTAAAAGTTTGATTTATATGGCAAAATTATTATTAATTCTTACTTCTTTCCCAATCTTTCATCTGCTGTTCATATTTCTCAAGGTCGCCTTTTGAGTTTTTCCGGAGAAAATATTTGGTTGGCTTCAGGAATTCGCTGCTGTTTTTTGGCGCATTTTCTGTTACCCTGCGATTTCCGGCAGCGTCTTTATGGATTGTGAAACCATCGAAATATGTACTGTCGGCAGTATAGGCTCTGAATCGGATTGAGTCGTTCGATACATCGAGCAGTTGGTACATCTCGGTATTTGTTGCCAGTTTGTCCATTTTATCTGAGAAACCGGTGTCGTACCATTTGGGACTCGCATGTGTTCCTACGTAAACAGCACCTTGTTTGTCCTTGAATTTTGAATTTTGAATATGGGCAGCTCTTCCATAGGCATGATCATGTCCGACAAGAACCAGATCTACATTGTATTGATCAATCAATGGTTTAAAAAGGGCGCGCAGGTAAAAATAGTCGCGGCCACGGCTTGTTGAGTAAATCGGGTGATGCATCATTAATACGATCCATCGTTGATGGGTGTTTTCCAGTACCGATTTCAGCCATTTGCGTTGTTCGAACGCCGATGGTATCGATTGTATCCCATTGCTATCCATGCTTATATATCTTGTATTCTGGTAGTCCCAATAGCATACACGACCCAAAAAATTCGGAGGGCCGTTTTGTGGAAATGAGAAATGCGCCATCCATCTTTCGTCAAGTTCCTGGATGAGTCCTTTGTGATACTCATGGTTTCCCGGAGTTGCAATAACAGGAATCGTTCTGAAAAGCGTTCCTCCGGCTTTGAACCATTCTCCCCAGTATGCATCGTGTGGCCGCTCGATCATATCGCCGATAAACATGATAAATGCCGCATTTGGCTGACTTTCATAGGCCCTGTGAAATAATTTTCCTGAAACACCGTTTATCGAATCCTGTACATCACCTATAAATATAAAGGAGTAGGCACTGTCCGTGTGATTCGCGATTTTGAAATTGTACCAATCGGACCAGCGACTTCCATTGGCAACACGGTAAAGGTAAGTTTCACCTTCTTTGAGATTCTTCATCCCAACCCTAAAAAAGGAGGAGGCTCCTCCGGAAGTCTTTATAATTTTCGAAGGTGATGTATATCGAATTGTATCACCGGGCGCAGATTTACTTGTGATCTGAAGAGATCCCGTTTGTGTAAGTGTATCACCCTGCCATGTTACATCACGCGAGTTCAGTGGATCGCCGGACCAGGAAAGCAAAATACGGTCGGGAGTGGTGGAGGAGGTATAGTGTGGCTCTGGTGGATTGTAAAACCAGTTGTCCCATTTCAACCACATGACAAATATGATTAGAATAGGGAGTCCAAGCCAAAACAGTTTTTTTGTTCGTTTCATTTGAAAATGTGTTTCCAAATTTAGTTTTTTATTATAACATATAGGCACCCCCCATTTGTTTTGCATCAACTTTTAGTCAATTATTCTTTGTTGCTTTGATTGCATATTTGAATATCAAAAAGACAATTAAAACAGTATTAAAATATCTATATGCTATCGAAACATCTTAAATAAGTATCTCGATGTTAATTTTATTGTGAATAAGCGAACTTTGATCTCGAAATATTAATAAAATGGATCAAATATCGTAAAAAATGGGGTTTGTTTGTTAATTTAATGTTATTATGAATATTAATGACTAAAAAAGTGGGGTATTAGTTGGAAACTTATATATTTTTGTGTCGTAATACTATTTCAAATGGGGGTAATGTTTAAAAAAATACAAATTGTACTTTAAATTGAAAATAGATTTTATATACAGAATACCTTAGTTATTATTTAAATTAAAAAAGATGATTATGAAAAAAGTTTACTTGTTCTTATTAGCAGTGATCCTCATGGCAGGATCCTTTTCAAGTTCAGCGCAGGATTCTACTGCTGTCGCAAGCAAATGGACAGTTGGAGCCGACTTTTACAACAATTACATATGGAGAGGTACCAAATTTGGAACTGGACCTGCATTTCAACCTTCCGTAAAATTCATTTCGGGTGGATTGACAATTGGAGTCTGGGGATCATTTGATGCCGCTGGCTATTCTGAAGTTGATCCGTTTATTTCTTATGCCTTCTCAAATGGACTTAGCTTTGGTGTAACCGATTATTATTATCCAAGTCTTGGGGGTGCATTTACAGCGGACTCATCGAACGCTTATGAACTTAACGCTGGATTTACAAAAGGTGGACTAAGTTTAAGTGCAAATTATATTTTAAACAAAGCCTCAGTTCCTGCCTCAGCCGGAAGTGACAAATACTTTCAGGCAGGTTATGCATTCAAAGCAGTCAACCTTTCCGTTGGTGCCGGCGATGGATGGCATACATCAGACGGAAAATTTAATGTCTGTCATGTTGCGATTGGCACAGGTAAAGAGATCAAACTCTCTGACAATTTTTCAGTCCCGGTTACAGGTCAAGTCATTTTTAATCCGGAAAAAAATCAATTGTTTTTAGTTGTTGGCTTTTCATTATAAACCTTCATGAGATAAATATTCATAAATTAAAATTTATAAAAATGAAAAAAATTGAAGCGATTGTTCGCAAATCGAAATTCGAGATCGTGAGAAAAGCGTTACACGAAGCCGATATTGATTTTCTCTCCTGGTGGGAAGTAAAAGGCCAGGGCACTGCAAAACAGGGTTTGATATTCAGGGGAGTTGCCTATGATGTCAATACCATCGACAGAGTTTTTATCTCCTTTGTTGTAAGAGATATTAACGAGGAAAAATCGATTACTGCCATTCTAAAATCTGCCTTTACAGGTGAAAGTGGTGACGGACGAATTTTTGTTACGCAAATCGAGCAATCTATCCGAATCAGAACAGGAGACCATGGTGATGAATCTTTGTATGACAAAAAGTAATCTAATTAGTTAATTATTAAAGCGATGATAAAAAAATATCTCAAATATATCGGTTTGCCACTTGGATTATCAATGGTTTTACCAGTTCTCACATTTGCACAGGATTCAACCGCAGTTGTTGCCAAAGCTGTTGAAGCGATTGTTGTTCCGGTAGTGGCTGCCACTCCGGAACCATTTATTAGTGCAGGAAATACCGCATGGATGATTGTTGCCACTGCCCTTGTGATGTTGATGACAATTCCCGGACTCGCCTTGTTCTATGGTGGTCTGGTGCGAAGTAAAAATATTCTAAACGTTCTGATGCAATGTTTTATCCTGACGGCAGTCATTAGTCTCGAATGGGTTGTGTTTGGCTACAGCAATGCATTCGGTTCATCGACAGGATTTTTGGCTCCCTACATCGGAGGATTCGATTGGGCTTTTCTGAATGGGATCGGAATCAACGACGTGAGTCCATACTATATCTCACAGGCTACCGAGCGTATTCCTCATCTGGTTTTCGTATTGTTCCAGTGTATGTTTGCTGTAATCACACCAGCCCTTATCATTGGTGCTTTTGCAGAACGTATTAAATTCCGCGGATTCCTGATTTTCTCACTTCTTTGGGCAATATTTGTTTATAATCCCGTAGCTCACTGGGTTTGGTCGGGTGACGGGTGGTTATTCAAATTGGGCGCGCTCGACTTTGCCGGGGGAACCGTTGTTCATATCAATGCTGGTATTGCCGCTTTGGTGATGGCCGTGATGCTTGGAAAGCGTAAATTACCGAATGGTCAGCACATCACACCTCCGAATAACATTCCTTTCGTAGTGATTGGCGCCGCTTTACTTTGGTTTGGCTGGTTCGGTTTCAACGCAGGAAGCGGTCTGGCTGCAGATGGTCTTGCAGCAAGCGCATTCCTTGTAACACACATTGCAGCAGCTTCTGCCGCACTTTCATGGGCGCTTCTTGACTGGATTATTAACAAGAAACCTACCGTAGTTGGCATATCAACTGGTGCTGTTGCAGGTCTTGTTGCCATCACACCAGCCGCCGGGTTCGTCGGTGTTGGAAGTGCTATTATCATCGGATTGCTGGTTTCTGTCTTCTGTTTCTTCATGGTCAGCGTTGTGAAAGGGAAACTTGGATACGATGACTCACTCGATGCTTTCGGAGTTCACGGTATTGGTGGAATCTGGGGAGCCATTGCAACAGGTCTTTTTGCATCTCCACTTATTCAGTCTGCTTATAGCGGCGCTTTTGCAGGGAATTCAAAACAGTTAGGAATTCAGTTGATTGCGATTGTTGCCACGATTATTTATTCCGGTGTGCTTACCGTTATTCTTTTCAAAATAGTTGAGAAAACATTAGGTATCCGTGCTACAGATGAAGAAGAGACCGCAGGTCTTGATATCACGCAGCACAATGAAATTGCATACAACGAATCGGAATAGTATTCATCAGTTTAGTTTTGCTCTTCATTTTAAGGCCGGGATTTGTCTCCCGGCTTTTTTGTGCTTTTAATTTTGCGAAGTAATTTTCATGTCTTGCAGAGAGCTATTGATAAAATAACAATATTTGTACTTGTTAAAGTCAGAAGGTCTGTTGATGAGTTTTGAATTTTTAAAATTAATGCCTTCATTTTATTAAGATTTTAAAAACGGATATTTATGAAAAAAATAGAAGCCATTGTTCGCAAAGCAAAATTCGAAAGTGTGAGGAAAGCATTGCACGAAGCCGATATCGATTTCCTTTCGTGGTGGGAAGTTAAAGGCCAGGGTACAGCAAAACAGGGATTGATATTCCGTGGAGTTGCATATGATGTCAACACGATTGACCGGGTATTTATCTCCTTTGTTGTTCGCGATGTCAATATGGAGAAATCAATTGATGCGATTCTTAAATCTGCCTATTCGGGTGAAAGCGGAGACGGCCGTATTTTTGTAACTCAGATTGAACAATCAATCCGAATCAGAACCGGCGATCGGGGTGATGAATCGCTCTATGATAAGGAGAACTAGTAGCCTGAGTTCGATAAATGGCAAAGCGTAAAGCACTTAGTAGTTTTTTTGGTTAAGAAGCAATTATAACCTTATTACCTTATTGGTTTTCAAGCATTTTATACTTTGTAAAATACCGATCTGCCGGGTGTTGGGGTCTACCTGTGAAGTGTTGGGATCTTTCTGGCAAGTATTGAGGTCTTTCTGTTAGGTGTCGGGATCTTTCTGGCAAGTATTGAGGTCTTTCTGTTAGGTGTCGGGATCTTTCTATTGTATGTTGATGTCTTTCTATTGTGTGTTGATGTCTTTCTGTTGGGTGTTGGGGTCTATCTGGCAAGTGTTGGGATCTTTCTGTCGGGTGTTGGGGTCATTCTGTCGGATATTGAGGTCGATCTGTTAAGTGTTGGGGTCTTTCTATTAAGTGTTGAGATCTTTCTATTAAGTGTTGAGATCTTTCTATTAAGTGTTGAGATCTTTCTGTTAAGTGTTGAGGTCTTTCTGTTGGGTGTTGAGGTCTTTCTGTTGGGTGTTGAGGTCTTTCTGCCCGGTGTTGAGATCTTTCTGCCGGGTGTTGAGGTCTCTCTGTCAGGTGAGACTGCCATCCTGTCACGAAAAGAAATATTTATGTTATATATTTAGTGTTTTTAACAGGTTCTCAACGCGTTTTGTGAGGGCTGCGTGGTTTTCTGCCTGCTTTGGCTCCTTTCTGTTGCAACGGGGTAGGGATCCGTTTGCCGGATGTATTTCTTTGAAACGATCCAATAAAAAAACCGGAAATGCCACACTTCGTTTGTGATATTCCCGGCTACCTGTATTTACCCATTGTTAGTTAGTCTTCCGTATCCGGTTTATTCTTAAGGGTTTTGCCTTTTCCAAAATCATCGATCAATCGGGCTTCCTTGTATTCGCGGATAAAGGTACTGTCTTCCAGTAATCCTTCAATAAGATCATCGAGAATGTCAAATTGATGACGCATGTCGCTGATATTATTTGATATATCTTCACCGAAGGAGGATTTTGAAATATTTGTATTGCTTCGGTTATCGATATGGTTCTGATACCCGGCGATCAGGTTGTCGATCTCCTGAATTTCGTCAGTCGTTACTTTGAACGAGCCAAGATTTTCGAAGTGTTTAACCGCAAGTTCGGAAATGCCTTTGCAACGGTTGATCACTTTTTTTTCGGGACCGAGCGCCAAAGAACTAACGGATACATCTACAAGTGGAATCAGTTCCAAAAGTCCTTTTTTCTTGGCGTATCCACTGATTTTTTTACTCAGCTTGCAGGTTTTAGTTACAAGGCTGTCGAGTGTGCTGTCTTTAGCAGCGGTGAAACCCTTGCCCGATAATCCGGACTCAGCTGCTCCCTTTGTCGAAATACCAGCACGTTTCTCCTCAATCACTGCTATAACTTCAACAATTTCGGGCTCATTTTCCCAAAGATTCATGCCGCGACGCATATGAGCCGTCACGCGATCGCACATGTTTAAAAAATTAAAATCGATTTGTTTCATAGTTAAAAAATTAAGAAATAATAAAATTAAAACTTCGTCACAATAAAATAAATTTTAATTAAAGCGGATAAATAACAGGACGTTGAAAATTACGATTTATATTTCGAATAAATATTAATTGAGTTAAAAAATTTTTTTCTGCCGGAAATAAGGGCTCTATAACGAAGTGAGTGGGTGAAATTTGCAAACAGCTTTCCAATGGGCAGCTGGCTTTTTGTCCCGACGTGTCAGCGATTTTAAAGCGTATGTCAATTTTATATTTTATTATTTTTTAGACGTCTCGCTGATGCCTGAATTCATCATATTACGAAGTTTGGTTTCATCTAATCCGAGAAGTAGTGTTTGGTGAACGGTAAAAATGGATTTTAATGGCCTCGTGAAAGCGTGCGAATCTGCCTGCTTAATTGAAAACGATCTTTTTCCCTTTTATTCTAAACAATTTTGGGAAAGGACTTTGATATCCATTTTCGTTGGTCGAAACGATCCCGAAGAGCACTTGCGACGGATTGAAGTCTGATTTCCGAGGGATGAATACTTTTTTTTCTTCGGTGGTTTTAAATACTTTATTCATATATCCGCCACCTGATATCGGTTCGAAGATCATCACCGAAAACTTTAAATCTTTGTCGTGGACTGATGGTGTTGTTACCCACGAGATTTCCAGCCCTTTGCGGGATTTAATCACCCTGAACTGCTCGGGGGTTGGCAGTTCTGTGTTGGTAATTGAATTGTAGGTCGTATTGACCATTTCGGCAATCGTGGTTTTATCCGCGATAAGTGTCTTTTCAACGACGGGCATAGGTGGAATTGGAGGTGCAACGTTTTTTACAACAACAGCAACTCTTGTATTATGCGGGGTATCTACCTTTGTGCGCAACAGATTGCTGTTGAATTCTGTAAGGACAACGCCTGATAATTGGGTCAGTTGTGAGGCACTGTAAAGCGCAAAGCCCCCTACATTTTTAAACTTTCGTAATATGCTGATTTGTTCGCTGATCTCTGTCGGATTTGTGAATACCTTCGAATACCCTGCCGATTTATACAATGCCTGTCCAAGGTAAAGCGGTTTCCCGAAGCAATGGTCATTCCACCATTTAGCCAGTACGGTGAAATCACCAAATATGTTGCCTTGTTCCCAGTATAGTTGAGGAATGACATAGTCGATCCAGTCGTTGGCGAGCCATTTATACACATCAGCATACAAATCGTCATACGAGGTGGTGGCTTTCACTCCTGGTGAACCATTGGGGTCGTCACTTTTATTTCGCCATACGCCAAAGGGGCTGACACCCAGCTTTACTGATGGCTTATATGCTTTTATACTATCGTGGAGTACTGCAATAAACTTGTTAATGTTATCACGTCGCCAGTCGCTTAATTTGTTGGGGTAAAATCTTTTCCCGTATGTACTAAAGGTTTTTGTATCGGGATATTTCCTTCCCCTGATTGGGTAAGGATAAAAATAGTCATCAAAATGAATCGCATCGATGTCGTATTTGTGAACGACTTCCATGATCACTTTAATGATATGGGTTCTTACCTGCGGGATTCCGGGGTCAAGAAAGAGCTTGTTGTCAAATAAATGAGTGTATTGAGGATTTCTGGCGGCAAAACTGTTGGGAGCAAGTTCATAATAACCATTGTTTCGTACCCTGAAAGGATTAAACCAGGCATGTAATTCCATTCCTTTCGAATGGCAAAGTTCGATGGCATAGGCAAGCGGATCGAAAAAAGAAGTGGGGGCCAATCCTTGTTTGCCTGTCAGAAAGTGAGACCAGGGTTCAATTTCGGATGGATAAAATGCATCGGAGGCAGGTCGTACCTGAAAGATCACCACATTCAAATTAAGCCGTTCGATGCGCTCAATTAATTCGGTTAGTTCCCGTTTCTGAACCGATACTGGTAAACCGGGTGCTGATGGCCAGTCGATATTGTTTACGGTGGCAATCCAAACCCCGCGAAACTCTTTTGTGGGAGGATTATCGGCCAGACAATTAGCTGCTTTTAGAATCAGCAGAAACAACAACAAAATAATTGAATGGCTTCTCTTTATATGCACGACTGAAAATATACGATTGATATTAAATGAAAATTCGCATGCTCTCTTCTTTAAAATAGATGAGAGCGTGCGAATTTAATCAATATCATGGATAATACTTCACAAAAGCTTCCATTGCTTCGTATTCTGCCATTCCTAATTCGTCGTATAATTTGGCGGTACTCCGGTTGCGTTGTTCTGCCCGTTCCCAGAATTCGCGTTCATCTTCACCCATAAACATAGCGCCCTCCTTCTGTGATTGATGCCTGAGGATTGCCTCCCGTTTTCTGGAAAGTTCGATCGGACTAATCGGAACTGACATTTCAATTTCGTCGGCTTCCCATTCTGCCCATGCGCCACGGTATAACCAGACCCAACAGTTTGACATCCAATCTTCCATCTTCACATGTTCGAGTGCGATCAAAATGGCATCGAGGCAAACGCGGTGTGTACCGTGCGGATCTGACAAGTCGCCGGCGGCAAATATCTGGTGTGGTTTTACTTTTTCAAGAAGATCAATAATGATATTCACATCTTTTTCACTGACAGGCGATTTTAACCGCATTCCCGTTTCGTAAAATGGGAGGTCGAGAAAATGAATATTGGCATCAGGAATCCCGAAATAGCGCAAGGCTGACCGTGCTTCCATTCTTCTGATGAGACTCTTTACCTTATTAAGATCAGGAATATCAATCATATTCTCTTTTTTATTTTTGATAAAAGAGAGAACCTTTTGTTGTTGCTCTTCCGCCTTTTCGTTGTTATAGTCGTAGTAGCCAATGTATTCGTGGTGGAAATCGAGGAACCGGGTTACGTATTCATCCGACACCGCAAAATTTCCGGATACCTGGTAGGCAACATGAACATCGTGACCTTGTTCTACCAAACGGAGCAAGGTTCCGCCCATCGAGATTACATCATCGTCGGGATGAGGACTGAAAATAACGATTCGTTTTTTTGCAGGTTCAGCACGCTCAGGCCTGAAAGTATCCTCAACGCCTGGTTTGCCACCTGGCCAGCCGGTTATTGTATGTTGTAAGTCGTTGAATACTTTGATATTTATTTTGTATTGTGCACCTACAATTGCCAAAAGATCGCTTAATCCATTATCATTGTAATCTTTTCCGGTAAGTTTTAGAATCGGCTTTTTCGTACGTCCGCACAACCAAAGTACCGCTTTCCGAACTAAACGGTCATCAGTCCAGTCGAGACTATCCAATAACCAGGGCGTTTTAATCCTGATCAGATGTGCCGAAGCACTTCTGTCGATGATGATTTTGGCGTTGTTGTGTAATTGAATGAACGATGCAGGAACGTGACTGTCGGGATCTTCCTCGACCGTTTTCTGAATTACTTTGGCTTTGTATTCGCCAAAGGCAGTTAAAATAATTTTACGGGCACTTAAAATTGAATCAATTCCCATTGTGATCGCTCTGCGCGGTACATTTACAAATCCCTGAAACTGATCTGCTTCTTCCTGACGTGTAACCGGATCGAGCGTAATGATTCGCGTCCGGGTATTACGTCCGGAACCTGGCTCGTTGAATCCGATATGACCTGTTCTGCCTATTCCCAGCAACATCAGATCAATACCGCCTGCGTCAACAATCTTTTTCTCATATTCGCGGCAATAGTCATGCACCGAATCAAGAATAATCGTTCCATCCGGAATATGAATATTCTCGGGCAGGATATCAATATGATTGAAAAGATGCGTTCGCATAAAGTGATGGTAACTCTGAAGAGAAAAGGAAGAGATCGGGTAATACTCGTCGAGATTAAAAGTTATTACATTCTTAAAACTCAACCCTTCTTCACGATGTAGTCTTACCAGTTCTGCATAAATCCCGATTTGGGTCGAACCAGTCGGAAGGCCTAATACACACTTTTCTCTGTTTTTTTGTTTCTCCAGGATTACCCCGGCGATTTCAGTAGCCACCGCAATCGATGCCTCTGAACTTTCGGAGTAAATATAAGTGGGGATTTTTTCGTATTTCGTCAGCATGTCTCTGTGCGTGAGATTCGTAGGAAGACATGACAGGTAGTTGTCGAAAATCGGATTATTACTTTGTAATTTAACTGAAAGGTCCATAATTACAGGATTTATATTAAATCTAAAGATCGGAAATAAATTTATTGATATCGCGAAACTAATAAAAATATTTTAATTAGTATTGATAAAAATTGAGCAAATGACGCATTCTCTTATACTCTTTTTCGATGGTGCGAATTAAGTAAATAAAAAGCTTCTAAGTCACCCCTTCACCCCTTCTCCTCGTCTCCCATTCTCCCCGTCGCCCTTTCTCCCCTTCACCCCTTCTCCTCTTCTCCCCGTCGCCCATTCTCCCCGTCCTAATTGAACTCCCCCGCTTTGTACCTGCGGATGATATGTTCGATCATTGCTTCATCTTCGGGTTTATAATCGGAATTCAGGTTAGCTCCAAACATAAAAGCAGCTGATTGCCAAAATATTGCATTTAATCCGCCTCTGTATGACTTTATGAGCTCATACGGAGTTTTCCCCGTCTCGCGGTGAATCAATTTGAGTAGCAACTTGCCTTGCTGAGTATTTAGCCCCTTGAGTGAATCGATGTAGGTCTTGTACACGTAGTCCTGGTACCATTTGATATAGGTCTTTCTTTTGGCCTTATCGGTGTAAATACTATCAAGCTCAGCATTTACAAGATTCAGTTCGCTGCTTACGATCAAAGCAAGCGGATAGGTTTTCATTACATCCACTTCGAGTTGATTGTATTTTTTTTCCTGCCTTTTATTTTTGAATTTATAAGGGAAGATAATCTCAATTTCGCTTAGATTAACATGCAGAATACTGTCGTGTGATGGAAATATAAAACCTTTGAAGATCGTATCTGCTTTGGCAGCTTCCCTTTGTTTTTCTAATTTGATCCGACTATTCTGGGCGTTCAATGAAAACTGTGCAAAAAACAGGAAAAGGAAAACAGCGGTTACAACTTTAATCATTTTAAAATATTTTGTCCGGCAAAGATAATATATTCCACATTCGGCCATGTGAAAATCATTGATGTCGTTGTTAACAGCTCATTAATTTCCTGCAAATCTTTAAATTGTTTTTCTACTAATTATTTTTTTAATTTGCAATTCATCCTTGATTTTTTTTACTTTTAATGCCGAAATGAATCCAGCTAAACTCAATAAACTTATACCGTTTCTTCGGGAAGGTGAGAAAATAGCCTTCGAGGAAATATACAACGATTTTTTCGGTGTAATGCACCATTTGTCTGTTCAATATCTTCACGACCAAAAAGTTTCGGAAGAGATCGTTCAGGATACTTTTATGAAGCTTTGGGAAATAAGGGAAACGTTGAATGAGCAGTTTAATATCCGTAACTTCCTATATACGATCACCAAAAATAATTGCTTAAATTATCTCCGGAACCAGAAAATTGCCTTGAAACATCAGCAAAATATTAAATACCTTGAGATTCAGTTTAATTTTGAGGCATTGGAAAGGCTGGGGAGTTATATGGAGTTTGAGGAGTTACGCGAAAAGATCGACAATGCCATTGCTGCACTCCCCGACGATTTAAGGGAAACCTTTCTTCTGAGCCGGTTTGAAGAACTTCATTATAAGGAAATAGCAGACAAGCAATCGATTAGTATTAAAACAGTTGAGGCCCGTATGTCGAAGGCTTTGCGAATTCTTCGTTTCGAACTTAAAGATTACGTTACCCTGATCTGCCTGATTTCCAATTTCTTTTAAAAAATGTGAAAAAATGTTTTTATTTTTCTCTCTTTTGCGATAGGGTAAAGGAGTACTTGTGTGTTTAGTAATTAATTCAGAAAAAAAATGTCAGAGGAAATTTTCAGCAAGATTTTAAATAATTCAGCGACCGAGTTAGAGAAGAGTGATTTTTATAAATTACTTGAGGAAGATAATGCCCTGCGCGAAGTGTTTTATCAGTACAAAAATCTAAACACCATTTCAAATTTTCATTCGAATAAAAGCATTCAATTACAGAAAGATAGCTTTAAGCGTTTTTGGAATCGGATTAAACCGGCAAAAGCATACAGAATGGCTGATCTGTGGTACCGCTATGCTGCCGTTTTTATTATTGCGCTTTCGCTGGGGTTTTTAATGCGATATCAGGTTCCAGTAAATAACGAGGTAAAAGTTCTAAAACAAAATATTACCTATACTTCTGAAAAGGGGTCTGTTTCTACTATTCATCTCGAAGATGGCTCAGCCATCTGGCTGAGTTCCGCTTCAAAGATTAATCTCCAAAGAAATTCAAAAGGAGAGATGTCTGTCCAATTAAATGGTGAGGCTTATTTTGATATGATTCCCGATACGGCCCGGAAATTTGAGGTTGATTTGGGCTATTTTAAAGTAAAAGATATCGGTACTAAATTTAATGTCAGGGCTTATAGTTTTGAACCTACTATATATACCACACTTGAAGGCGGAAAGATTGATCTTTATAAAAACGGCGATCAATCAATTCTTTCAATGGTTCCAAGTGATTATATGAAATACGATAAACAAACGAATCGAATTGCAGTCATACAACAAGATCCGTCCATTTCGACAGCATGGAAGGATGGAAAATTTGTTTTTATCAATAAAACCCTTTCGGATATTTGCCTTGAATTGGAGAACTGGTATAATGTGGAGATTATTATCAGGGACAAGTCGTTGGCAAGTACCAGGTATACAAGCGTAATTAAAAGGACAACTACCGTGAAAATGGTGCTGAAAATGCTTGCATTGACCGACCAAATTGAGTACAAAATAGAGGAAAGAAAGGAGGTGCGCGACATCGTTTACATTTACTAAAAACGTAAAGTGCTTATATGTAAAAACTAAGTGCACCCGTGGAGGGGTGCACCTGATTTCAGTAATCGAAACTGATAAAGGTCAGTTTCAATATTAAACTTAAAAACACGTCAAAATTATGAAGAAAATTTTTGATTTGCTATGCATTGCACAGCAAAGGTGGGAAAAAACTATCCGAATTATGAAATTAACAGCTGGACTTATCTTATTTGCGATGATCTCGGCGTCTGCAGTGAACTCCTATAGTCAGACTGCCCGAATCAATCTGAATTTGAAGAATGCCAATATTGTGGATATATTCCGCGAAATTGAGCGGACAAGTGAATTTGGCTTTTTCTTTAAAAGCGAAGAAATGAACCTTGAAAAGCGGCAGTCGGTAAAAGTATCAGACGCTACGATTGACGAAGTACTCAAGAAAGTTCTGGATGATAATTATTCGTATCGGATCCTCGATAAAAATATTGTAGTAACCAAAGGTAACCTTGAAGTTATACAGGCGCAACAGGGCAAGAAGGTTACAGGTAAAGTAACGGACAAATCAGGTGTTTCATTACCCGGTGTTTCTGTTGTTGTTAAAGGTACAACAACAGGGATCATAACAGACACTGACGGAAAATTTTCGTTAAATATACCTGCAAATGCCACAACACTTCAATTTTCATTTGTTGGAATGCAAACGCAGGAAATCGCAATCGCTAATAAAACAGAGATTAATGTATCGCTGTTAGATGAAACCACTGCTATTGATGAAGTTGTAGCTATTGGATACGGTACAATGAAGAAAAAGGATTTAACCGGTTCAGTATCTAATCTTTCGGCTGACAAACTTCTCGACAGACCGGCATTGAACGTTGCGCAGGCTATCGGTGGCAAAGTTGCCGGGGTGAAAATTATTGAACGTACTGGTGCACCAGGTGGTGAAGTAATGATTCGCGTTCGTGGAACGAACTCTATCAACAGTGCAAACGAACCTTTGTTTGTTGTTGACGGTGTTGTAGGTGTTGCCAATGCATTGACATTATTGAATCCAAATGAGATACAGTCGATGGACGTGTTGAAAGATGCTTCTGCAACTGCTATTTATGGTGCACGTGGATCGAATGGTGTTATTTTGATCACAACAAAACGTGGTATTGCGGGTAAAACTCAGGTTGAATACAACAGCTATGTAACAAGAGGTACAATGAACCGGAAATTCTACGTTCTGGATGCCGAACAAATGATGTACGTTACAAAACAGGCATGGATGAACGTGAATAAATATGCAACATCACCAAACTGGTCTGCAAGTTTTGATGCTTCAATTTTACCTGCAGGTGCAGGTGGAAAAACCTACTCCGAAATGCCTCACCTGTTTGAACAAACTACACAAGGTGGTTATTCTGTTCCATTAATGGGTGCCGACGGCAATTATTACAAACCAAGATTTGATACCAACTGGGAATCTCAGATTTTCAAACCTTCGACTTCGACCAATCATCAGTTGAATATCCGCGGTGGAAATGACATAGCAAAATTCGGAGCATTCTTAGGCTATTCACTCGAAGACGGTTTGCTTGATCATTCAAGTTTCAGACGTTATTCGGGTAAATTGAATGGTGACATCAAAGTTAGCGATAGGATTAGTATCAGCACCAACTTAGGCATCAACAGAAGCAAGGAACAAGTAAATGATGAATCATTTTTCAGTGGTGGTATTGCACGTGCTGCGGTAGAAGCTTATTCTATCCTTCCGATCAAATATCCCAATGATCCTGCTATTTATGGAACCTATGCAGGTCAATGGAGTAGCAATGCAGATTTTCCTGCAGGTGAAACACCTCATAATCCTGTTCATATTACGAATGATGTTGAGGATTTTGTCAATCGCACACAGATCACCGGTGATGTTACCTTTAACTACAAAATCACACCTGAATTGAGCTTTAAGTCAAACATTGCTGTCGACTTAAACTTCAGAAAAAGAAATAAATATGCAGGTCGTGCAATCAATACGGGAGAAAATGGCTCGGTTGACATTCAAACGAAAAACGAGACCTACTGGCAGAATGAAAATTACTTTAACTATAGCAAGACGATGGGTGATCACGCTTTTACAGGCATGATCGGTCTTTCATGGTCGAGATATGAGTATGAAAGATTCGAAGGCTGGAATTCAAAATTCTTTGATGACTTCTACGGATGGCATAATATTGGTGCAGGTACAGCGACCCGACCAAGAGTCTATAGCCAGGATGTCCAGAATTCACTGAACTCTTATTTTGCTCGTGCCAATTATACTTACAAAGGTAAGTATCTCTTTACAGTTACTGGGCGTGAAGATGGCAGCTCCAGATTCGGAGCAAATTCCAAATATGGTTTTTTCCCTTCAGGATCATTTGCATGGAGAGCAAGTGAAGAAGATTTTGCAAAGAAAGTCGATGCAATTTCTAATCTTAAACTTCGTTTAAGTGTTGGACAGACGGGTAACCAGGAGATTGGTTCGTATGTTACGCAGACATTCATCAGTTCAGAAGACGTTGCAATGGGTGGTGTTGTAATTCCGGGCCTTTTCCCAAGTTCTGTAGGTAATGCTGACCTTAAATGGGAAAAAACAACCCAGTATGATATTGGTGTCGATCTTGGTTTATTTAAAGATCGTTTGACGATTAATGCAGATTACTATTATAAGAAAACCGAAGACATGCTTCTTGACGTACCACTTCCACGATCTACTACAACTGGTAGTGTAAAGAAAAACTACGGTACGATCGAGAACAAAGGTTATGAATTGACAATCGGTTCCCATAACGTTAAAAGTAACGATTTCAACTGGTTTACTGATGTAACATTCAGCGCCAACCAAAACAAAATCCTACAACTGGGACCAACAGGAGCAGATATTCTGCGTAACTATTGGGTTGGTGGTGCGAACACCATTTTAAGAGAAGGTGAATCAGTCGCTTCTTTCTTCGGTCTTACGCGTCTTGGAACCTACAGTACAGAGGAAGCTTCTTTGGCTGCCCGCTATGGTTTTGTTCCCGGTGATGTGAAGTACCTTGACAGAAATAATGACGGTGCGATCAATTTCGTTTCGGATGGTAGTGTTCTTGGCAGTGCATTCCCAAAATGGGATATGAATGTCGGCAATAACTTTACCTACAAAAACTTTGATTTTAGCATTGACCTTAAAGCTTCGTTTGGTGCTAAAAAGGAAAACAGGACCAATCACTCCTCCGAAGACCGTCAGGCAATGGCCAATGGTAAGAACTCAATCCTGAATGCATGGCGTCCGGATCATCAGAATACGATGATTGGCCAGGTTCGTCCAGGAAATGGTGGTGCATACTACCAGACTTATCCTGATACACACTGGATCGAAGATGCTTCTTACTTAAGAGGTGAAGGCATGACCTTAGGTTATACACTTCCTAAAGCGATTCTCAACAAGTTGGATGTCAGTAAAATCAGATTGTATGCTACTGCCAAAAACTTCTTTGTAATCACTAAATATTCGGGTTATGATCCTGAAGGTAGTGACAGAGATAATCAGGATACTACTACTCCAGGTATGGACTTCTTTATGTATCCACGTCCTACCAGTTACACAATTGGTGTTAACGTTATTTTCTAATTTTAAAAAATACTAAAAAAATGAAATACAGTTTATTATTAGTATTAGGAATTGGTCTTGCTTTAGGTTCTTGCAAAAGTTTCCTGGAAGAAAAACCAACGGAAAAACTTACTTCTGAAACAAATATTACAAGTGCCGCCGGTGGTTTGGCATTGGCTACAGGCCCTTACAGATCATTACGTTTGTGGACTCAATATGGTGATGCATGGGGTAAAAACATGGCAGCATCACTGGAATATGCAACAGGAAAGGCTTACACGCAGTATCAGGCTTCAATTCTCAATCTTT
>Ga0209724_1002133_pt1 | contig 17208 bp, 11 predicted proteins | sample grotaG_FD_184143 | JGI IMG/M metagenome (GOLD analysis project Ga0209724, IMG submission 184143) | Glacier valley bacterial and archeal communities from Borup Fiord, Nunavut, Canada, to study Microbial Dark Matter (Phase II) -... | ecosystem: Environmental > Aquatic > Freshwater > Ice > Glacier ...
CTCCTAAAGGGAGAGGGGAGTCTATCTCCCGTTCATCTCCCCCTTCCTCTGTAGGGAAGGGGGCTGAGGGGTTAGGTCCGCCCGCCCCCCCATTGCGCCACTCCCTGCAAACGCGGTACAATAGCCCCATAGTGAGAGGAGCAGATCGATGCGAACCTTTACCGCCTATATTGAGTTTGACCCGGACACCGCCTTGTATGTCGGCATCATCCCCAATGTGCCCGGTGCCCATACGCAAGCTGCGACCCTGGACGAACTCCAGCACAACCTCAAAGAAGTGCTGGAACTGTGTTTAGAGGAACTGGGCCAGGACATAGATATATAAAATCCCGCCCCAGCCCGCGCAGGCGGGCTTCGTAGCTGTAGCCGCGACTTCAGTCGCCTATCGTCTCGTGATCGCCGCCGTCTCGCCGGGTGGAACCGCCTCCTACAGACGGCTGGCCGAAAACAGCAGGGGGCAGGCCATCGCCCACCCCCGCAAATCTGTTCTATTACCGCAGAACGCAGCACGCCGTCAGCGGCCGGCCGGCCCTTTGATCGAGTCAGCGACGGGTTGCAGGAGGACCGAGAGTTGCGTCTTGCCGAAGAAGACCCCGCCCAGGATGAACAGCACCACGGTTGCCAGCGCGGTGACGACGAGGCCGCCGGGTGGCTCGGCATATCCTATGCGGTTAAGTGCCTCAGCCGCCCTGCGGCCCGCCCCGCCGTTCCAGGAAGTCAAGGACCACGCGAGCGAACGCGGCCGGCTCCTCTAACGGGATGATGTGCGCTGCGCCGAGGATCACGGCTAGCTCCGAGCCGGGGATCAGCTTTACGGAGGCTTCGTTGGATGTCAGACTGATCGGCTGATCGCGGTCGCCGGCTACGAACAGCACCGGGACGGCAATGGCGGCCAAGCGCTCGTCATAGCTGGGTTCCGTTGCGATGGGCGCATCTGCTGTCTGCTCCTCTACCGCACCTTCTGCGGCCTGCGCCGGCTCGCCAGCGCTCGCGGCCGCCGGCTGCTGCCAATGGCCCCAGGTGTAGCGTTCCATCATCGCGCGGGCCCGCCGGCGCACGGCGGGGGCGGCGGGGGCGACCGGTCCATCCACCCAGATTTGGGCAAACAGGTCCAGCGCCCGGCTATAGTCGCCGGCCTTTGCCGCCGCATGGAAGGCGGTTTCCCCGGTGGCCTCCGGGTCGTAATCGTCCCAGCCCACCGGCCCGCCGCCGGCCATGATCAGCGCGTCTACCCGCTCCGGGTGGTCCAACGTGAAGTTCAGCGCGATCTCACCGCCTACCGACAGTCCCAGCAGGTAAACGCGGTCGAGTTGCAGATGGTCAATCAGCGCCAGCAGGTCGGCATCATTCGACGCATTCACATCGGCGGCCTGGCTGCGCCCGCAGCCGCGCTGATCGTAGCGCACCACCTGGAAGTGCGCGGCCAGCGCCGGTAGCATATCGTCCCACTGCGTGCTGTCGAAAAGCAGGCTATGCACTAGCACCAGTGGGTGGCCCGCGCCCTGCACCTCATAGTAAATGTTCGCGCCATTGATCTCGGCGTAATTCGCAGTTTCCGGCATGATTCATCCTCCCAAATGGCTATTTGTCGATTCTTCGCACCAATCGAGCAACGCAAAACTCATCCGATCCTAGATAGCAGGAGATCGCAACGCTGTCGTCTAGCGGCATATCCCGCAGACCACCCACAAAGCGGAAAGGGCATTCATTTGATTGAATGTTGCTCCCGGAAGACGGACTGCCGAAAAGCAGCAGGGGTAGGCTATCGCCCACCCCCGCAATTTCACCAATTCAGAACTCAGAACTCAGAACTCCGTCAGCGTCCCGCCAGCCCTTTGATCGAGTCGGCGACGGGTTGCAGGGGGATGGAGAGTTGGGTCATGCTGAGGAAGACCCCGCCCAGGATGAACAGCACCACCGTTGCCAGCGCGGTGACGACGAGGCCACCGGAGACCAACGGCGCGCGGCGGTCCACCAGCGTGGTTTGTGCCGGCTCGAAGTACATATACCAGATCACGCGCAGGTAGTAGAAGGTGCCGACCGCGCTGTTCAGCACGCCGATCACGGCCAGCCACGTCAGGTTAGCCTGCACGGCGGCCAGGAAGACATAATACTTGGCGAGGAAGCCGATGGTCGGCGGGATGCCGGCCAGGGAGAGCATCAGGATCAGCATGGTCGCGGCGGGCAGCGGTGCCCAGGTGGATAGCCCCCGGAAGTCGTCCAGGTACTCCGTGCCGCCGTTGCGCTCCATCCAGATGACCAGTCCGAACGCGCCCATGTTCATGATCACATAGGCGAACAGGTAGAACAGCAGGCTGGCGATGGCCTGATTGCCGTTCGGCCCGCCAATCAGCGCCGGATTATACGAGGCCAGCGCTACCATGACATAGCCGGTGTGGGCGATGCTGGAATAGGCCAGCATCCGCTTGACGCTGCGCTGTGACAGGCCGATCACGTTGCCGACCGTCATGGTCAGCACGGCCAGCACGGCGATCACCGGCACCCATTGCTGCCACGCCGGGCCGAGCGCCTCGACCATGATCCGCACGATGGCGGCGAATCCGGTGGCTTTGGGGCCGACCGACATGATCGCGCTGACCGGCGTGGGCGCGCCCTGATAGGCATCGGGGGTCCACATATGGAAGGGCACCGCCGCCACCTTGAAGCCGAGGCCCGCGATCAACAGCAGCATCGCCAACAGCAGCCCGCCCTGGCCCGACTGCCCCGTGGTGACAATCGTCCGCACTTGCTGGGCGATCAGCGGAATGTTGGTTGTGCCGGTCATGCCGTAGAGCCACGCCATGCCGTAGACCAGAATCGCTGTGGCGAAGGTGCCGAGCAGGAAATACTTGAGCGCGGCTTCGTTCGACAGCTTATTGTTGCGGGCAAAGCCGGTCATGATATAGGTTGAGATGGACGACAGTTCGATGCCGACAAAGATCAGCGTCAGGTCGTGCGCCGTTGCCACGATCATCATGCCCAGCGTCGCCATCGCCAGGATCGAGTAGAAGTCGCCCAGCGGCATCCCCTTCTCCTCGATATAGTTGGCGGCGAACACCACGCCGATGAGCGCGGAGAGCAGGGCCAGGATGCGAAACCACAGCCCCAGCTTATCCAGCACGATCATGCCCGAAAAGGCATCTCTGGGTGCGCCCTGCGCGAAGAAGAAGACCACGCACACCACCAGCGCCACGGCATAGCCGACGACACTGACCACCGTCAGCACTTGCTTGCGGGCGGGGCGGACAATGAGTTCGCCGATCAGCAGCACAATGGACAGCGCCATGATGATCAGTTCGGGCGCAATCGTACTTAAGTCGGTGTTAATGTTGATAGCGGACGGTGGCATAGATACCTCGTGTAGCGATCCCAGCCCGGCGGCAGACTGGGCGGGTCGTGCGCCTAGCGCATCAAGTGAGTCAAGAAGCCGACGACGGCCGGCTGGTTCACAGCATCCGCCACTTTCTGGTACAGCGCATCATCAGCCGTGCGCGTGATGTCGAGGAAGAGGCTCGGCACCACCCCCATGACGATGCTCAGGATCACCAGCGGCACCAAGCCCACCATTTCGAGTGGGTTCAGGTCGCGGAAGCCCGCCGAACTCGCCTTTGGGGTCTGGAACATCACGCGCTGGAACATCCAGAGCATATACCAAGCAGCGAAGATGACGATCACGGTCGTGATTGTGCCGACCAGCCAGTTGACGCGGAACGCGGCCAGCATCACCAGGAACTCGCCGACAAAGCCGCTCAGGAGTGGCAAGCCCAGCGACCCCATGGTGACGATCAGGAATAGCGTCGAGTATAGGGGCATCCGCGCCGTGATACCGCCCATCGCGCTGATTTCGCGCGTGTGCAGCCGGTTGTAGACCACCCCGACACAGAGGAACAGCGCGCCGGTCAGGAAGCCGTGGCTCAACATCACGATCACTGCGCCGTCAATGCCCTGCACTGCGGCTTTGGAGCCACCGGCCACCGGCAACAGCGACACAAACAGCCCCAGCGTGACAAAACCCATGTGGCTGACCGACGAGTAGGCGATCAGCTTTTTGAGGTCGGGCTGCACCAGCGAGACCAGCGACCCATAGATAATGCCGATCAGCGAGAGGACGATCATCAACGGGGCCAGTGCCGCCGCGCCCTGCGGGGTCATCGGCAGAGCAAAGCGGATGAAGCCGAACGCGCCCATTTTGAGCATCACCCCGGCCAGGATGATCGAGCCGGCGGTGGGTGCCTGGACATGGGCATCCGGCAGCCAGGTATGCACCGGGAACATGGGCACTTTGACCGCGAACGCCGCCGCGAAGGCCAAGAAGACCCAGATTTGGAAGTTCTGCCCGAAGGTGCCTGACTTGGCCGCGATTTCGATGATGTCGAGCGAGCCGGTTTGCAGATAGAGTGCAATGATGCCGACCAGCATCAGCAGCGACCCGGCCAGGGTATAGAGGAAGAACTTGAGCGCGGCATAGACACGGTTGCCGCTGCCCCAGATGCCGATCAGCAGGGCCATGGGGATCAGCATCAGTTCCCAGAAAATATAGAACAAGAAGAAGTTGAGGCTGACAAACACGCCGATCATGGCTGTTTCCAACACCAAGATCCAGATATAGAACTCGCGTTCGCGCTTCTGGATCGGATCCCAGGAGACCAGAATCGAGATCAGCGTCAGCAGGGTGGTCAGGATGATCAGCAGCATCGCCAGGCCGTCTACGCCGACATGGTAGCGGATGCCCAGTTGATCCAGCCAGGGCAGGTTGACGGCGAACTGCATCTGCGCCATGCCGGTGCCGGCCGTAAACGGCGTGCTGTAGTTATAGGCCGGCAGCATGATCAGCGACAGTACTAGGTCTATCGCCGCGCCAATGGCTGCGATCACCTTGAACTGCGGCGCTTTCCAATTAGGCAGCAGCATGATCGCCACAAACACCAGCGGCAGGAATGTGACCAGCGATAAGATTAGCGGTAGGCCGTTATCTGTTTCCACTTTGGACCTCTCTTGCGTAATGCGTAATACGCAATGCGTAAAAGTGTTTTCGTTTTGTGCGTAATAGCGCCTAGTGGCTTTCTTCCCGTATTACGTATTACGCATTACGTGCCGGTCGTTAGCGAACCAGGGTCGAAATCAGCACGTAGCCCAACAGGGCGAACACGCCGAGCGCGATGCCGAAGGCGTAGTTGGCGACAAAGCCGGTTTGGGTGCGGCGCAAACGGCCACTGGCCCAGGCGTAGAAGGCGGCCACGCCGTTCACTGCGCCGTCTACCACGTTGCGGTCGAAAGCCCAGAGCAAGTTGGCGAGCGCTTTGCCGCCGCGCACAAACAGCAGGTCGTACAGTTCATCGAAGTACCAACGCATCCGCACCGCCCGGTAGAGCGGCCCCATCATTTGGCCCATGGTTTCGTCGGCCCCGGTGGGCCGCGCATACATCAGGAAGGCCAAGCCGATGCCGGCGAAGGCGAACATCACGCTGATCAGTTGCAGGCCGAGGGTCATTCCAATATGCGCGTCTGAGTAGCCGCCCAATGGCGGCACAACTTCGGCGTGCAACGCCGTGAAAGCGGGTTGGAACACCGGCTCCAAGTAGCGGTGGAACAGGCCCGCTTCGGGCGGGAAGCCCAAGAAGCCGACCAGCACTGCCGCGCCCGCCAGGATCATCAACGGGATAGTCATGATGCGTGGCGACTCGTGCGGGTGGACCACTGCCGGATCCCAGTGCTTCTGGTTGAAGAAGACCAGGAAGACGAGACGGAACATATAGAAGGCCGTCAGGAAGGAGCCGATCCAGAGCAGGCCACCAGCAATCGCGCCCACGCCCCAGGTGTTGTTGGTGATCAGGCCGCTGATGATCTCGTCTTTCGACCAGAAGCCGGCGAACGGCACCATGCCGGCGTTCGCCAGCGCGCCGATGATAAAGGTGGTGGCGGTGATCGGCATATAGCGGGCCAGCCCACCCATCCAGCGAATGTCCTGGCCGTCTTTGCCTTCAGTTTCCAGGTCGTGCATCCCGTGCAGCACCGAGCCGGAGCCGAGGAAGAGCAGCCCCTTGAAGAAGGCGTGGGTGAACAGGTGGAAGATGGCGGCGGCCCACAGCCCGCCGCCCAGCGCGGCAAACATATAGCCCAACTGGCTGACCGTCGAATAGGCGACCACCTGCTTGAGGTCGGTGGCCGTGCAGGCGATGGTCGCGCCGAGCAGCGCGGTGATGGTGCCGATGATCATCACCACCAGCAGCGCATCGGGCGCATGGCTGAACACCGGATTGGAGCGCGCCACCAGATACACGCCCGCCGTGACCATTGTGGCCGCGTGGATCAGCGCGCTCACCGGCGTGGGGCCGGCCATCGCGTCGGGCAGCCAGACGTGTAACGGGAACTGGGCCGACTTGCCCATCGCGCCCATGAACAGCAACAGGCACATCACGGTCATGTTGCCCAGGATAAACGTCTGGTTCGGCGCTTGCTGGAACACGCTGCCGTAGGCGAGGCTGCCGAAGTTGACAAACATCAGCATGATGCCGAGCGCGAGGCCAAAGTCACCGATACGGTTGACGATAAAGGCTTTCTTCGATGCCTCGAACGGCACATCTTTGCGGAGAAAGCCCTTGATGTCCTGGAAGATGTCGCGCTTCTGATACCAGAAGCCGATCAGCAAGAAGGAGGAGAGGCCCACCAGTTCCCAGCCGACAAACAACATCAGGTAGTTGTTCGCCAGCACCAAGACCAACATACTGAACACAAACAGGTTGAGGAAGCTGAAGAAGCGCGCCAGCCCACCGTCTTTTTGCAGCGCTCCGGAGATGCGCCAGCCGCCGGGGCCGGGTCGCGTCTTCGGGTCAATCGGGGCGGTGGTCGGCTGCGTGCCCGACTCGCCGGTGCCCTCTGCCACATGATCGTCAACCCCATGCGCGTCGGGCGCGGCGTGCCCACCGTGGACGATGGCCGCTTCGTGCGTGGCGTGGGCATCGGCGGCACCGTGGGCCTCGCCATGGCCGCCGCCGTGCGCGACTACCGCCGGGTCGCGCCCATCGTCTTTCATGTAGCCGATGGCGTAGATATGCACCAGCGTCGCCACGCCTGTCACCACCAGCAACATGACGGCGGTCAGTCGGTCCACCCACAGACCGATCTCCGGGCGGAAGTCGCCGGAGGGGATCCAGGTGTACACGACAATATTGACGGCGTGGTCTAAACCGGCCACTTGCACGGCCACATAGATGGATACTGCCAACGACAGGGCGGTGCAGGCGGTAGCAATATAGGTCGCGATCATGCGCGCGCCGCGCGTGGTCAGCAGCCGCCCGCCGAGGCCGGTAATCAGCATCCCCAGCAAGGGCAGCGTGGGAATCAGCCAGACGATGTCTTTCACTTCCATGAGGCCGGTCCTTCGTAGGTATCAGGTATCAGGTGTCAGGTATCAGGTGTCGGGTGTCCGGTATCAGGTGTCCGGTATTAGGTGTCGGGTGTCAGGTATTAGGGGTCAGTGCGAGACCGTCGTACTTCGTCTCCTGATGCCTGATACCTGATACCTCGTTACTGCTGCAACAGTTCCAAATCCGCCGCGTCCACGGTCGGCTTCTGGCGCACTAGGGCCATGATGATCGCTAGGCCCACCGAGGCTTCGGCGGCGGCCACCGTGATCACAAAGACCACAAAGGCTTGTCCGGCTAGCGAGTTCAGTGCTGCGCCAAAGGCCACGAGGCTGATGTTGACGGCGTTCATCATCAGTTCCACCGACATAAAAATCACCAGCACATTGCGCCGCGTCAGCACCCCGACCATGCCAATGGCAAACAAGATCCCACTGAGGATCAGATACCACTCCAACGGCACGGGCACGCCTGCGTCATAGTTCATAACGGTCCTCCTGGCGCGTAAAACGTAAAACGTAAAACGTAAAACGTAAAGGCTAGTGTTCCGTAACTCGTCAGGTTAACGGCAGGTGCGGGCGAGAAGGCAGCAATCCTGCCATATTCCTGTCATTCTGAACGCAGTGAAGAATCGGTCGCTGCACGAATCGGCCCACCGACGGCTACTCACCCCGCCCGAAGTACGCCTGCGGGTGGGTATGTACCCACTCCCGCCGATTCTTCACTGCGTTCAGAATGACAGTTCTCTCTTTCCTGCTGCTGGGCGGCATAGTTACGATTCATCTTGTGGCCCAAGTTTTAGCCTTCAGCCCATCACCGCTTCGCGGTTTTTCGCGCCCTTCGCGGATCAAAAACTCCGTGAATCTGGCTTCGGTTTCCTGCTGGACTGAACAGTTACTTACGTATTACGCAGTACGCTTTACGTGTTACTTCGCCACGCCCTGCGTCGTACCGCCGCCCACGTCGGTCGGTTGGCTGCCGGCAGCGACGGGCACGGGTGGATCCTCCAAGTCGAAGGTGTTACCGGCTGGGCGCACGATCCGCACGCCCGGCACATCGTGGGCCAGGGTGCGGCCTTGCTCGATGGCTTGCGGCGACCCCGGCGGCGCGGCGTTGCGGCCCAGGCTGATGCCCAGCGTGGCGTACTCGTGCGGCACGAGGCTTTCGCGCCGCGCCAGCACAATCGCGCCGACCACGGCCACCAGCAAGATAAAGGACGCGATTTCAAACGGCATCAGGAAGTTGGTGTAGAGTTCCACGCCCAGCGCGCGCGGTTGGCCGTTATAGGCGGCTACTTCTTCCGCCGGCCAGCCGCCGCCGGGGTTGTTCAGCGCCGCGCCGGATACGGCCGGGCCGACCGCTGCGGGAGTGGCTACGGCCGCGACTTGCTGATGCTGGACGGTGCCGGCGGGCAAGGCGGGCGCACGCAACGTCGCCGCTAGCGCGATCACCGCCACCAGTTCCACGCCCAACAGCAGGCCCACCGGCCACGCTACCACACGCTGAATCTTATGCGTATCGGCCAGACTTGGCCCCTCGCGCAGTTGCAGCAGCATGATCACGAACAGGAACAGCACCAGGATCGCGCCCGCATAGACCAGCACCTGCAACACCGCCAGGAACGGTGCGTTGAGCAGTACATACATCCCGGCCAATTGGAACAGCACAATCACCAGCAGCAGCGCGCTATGCACCGCGTCGTTGCGCGTGATCATGAACAGCGCGGCGATCACGGCAAAGGCCGCGAGGCTCAGAAACACGATCTCCGGGATCGACGGCAACGGGATGTCAAACCCGGCGATATTGATTACATTCACGGTCCGCTCCCTCTAGCGCAGCAAGCAGCGCTGCTACATCTTTACCGCGCCGCGTTATCCGGGGGTCTGCGAGTCATTCGTGTTTTGCGCGCCCTGCCCGCCCACTTCAGTGCCGCTGGGCCGGGCTAGTTGCGTCGGGCGGGTGGTGCGGCCCGGTAACGCCGGTTGCACAGCCACGCCTTCCAGCCGCTCGTTCAGCTCGGCCATATAGGTCTTGCCCATCTGCAAAATGCGGTGTTTGTCGTAGATCGTCTCGCCCCGGTTGTCGGTAGACATCTCGAAGTGGTGGCTCATCACCAGCGCCTCGACCGGGCAGACCTCGACGCACAGGCCGCAATAGAGGCAGCGCGTCTCGTTGATATGGTAATAGTAGCTGAACTTCTGGCTCTCCTGCTCCGTCGGGTCCAGCCCCTTCATATAGTAATGCTCGAAAGGGTGCCACTCGTCGCGGTGGTCTGCGCCCTCAGTTTCGTCTTCCACCACGCCGATAGTGATCGCGTCTACCGGGCAGATTTGCGGACACAGCCCACAGCCGACGCACTTTTCGCGCCCGGTGTCCGGGTGCGGCAAGAAGCCCACTGCGCCCCGAAAGCGTGGCGACAGATCGCGTAGCGCATCGGGATACTGTACGGTGACGGTCGGCCCCACCATCGTGCGGAGGGTCAGCAGAAAGCCGCTGATTTGATCGGTAAGTTCCATCCAGTTCTCCTCAAAACCCCTGTTACAGCCCCGGTCGCAATTCGATTTTCCGGGCGGCTTCGGCAGTCGGCGCGGCGATCAGGCTGCCCGTCGTCAGGCCACCGGTCAGCACCGGCCGCGCCGATTTGCCGAACCAGCTGCGGGTCATGGCGCGCGACACCTGCATGATCACCACTACTGCAAACACCAGTTGCACCGCGATAAACGCCAGCCAGGGCCAGGTTTGCTCCAGCGTCCCATGGAACACCGGCGGCGTGTTCACCGGCACTAGATAGCGCATAATCGCCAGCGCGCCGATGTTAATCAGCACCAACGGCAGGATGCCTTTCCAGCAGATGCCCATCAGTTGGTCGTAGCGGAAGCGCGGCACCGTCCAACGCAGCCAATAGTAGAAGAAGATAAAGCCCGACATTTTCAGGATAAACCAGATCGGGCCGAGCGCCGCGCCGCCGATGTCAAACGGCAGGATCGACTGCCAACCGCCCAGGAAGCAGTAGGTGGCGATGGCCGACACGGTGATCATGTTGATGTATTCGGCCAGGAAGTAGAGGCCGAAGTGCATTGCGCCGAACTCAACGTGATAGCCGCCCACCAGTTCGGCTTCCGCTTCCGGCAGGTCGAACGGCGTGCGGTTCGTTTCGGCGATGGCCGAGATCAGGTAGGTCAGAAAGGCGACCGGCTGCAGCAAGATAAACCAGACCCCCGGCGTACCGGCCAAGTTGATGCCGGTGACTTGCGACCCGCCCTGCGCGCGCGCGATGTCGCTCAGGTTGAGCGACTGGGCCAGCATCATCACGCCGACCAGCGAGATGCCCATCGTCACTTCATAGCTGATTACTTGCGCGCTTGCCCGCAAGCCACCCAGCAGCGCGTACTTGTTATTGGAACTCCATGCGCCCATAATCAGCCCATACACGCCCAGCGAAGACAGCGCCAGCAGCGCGATCAGGCCCACCGGCGTTTCGCTGATATAATAGGGGACCGTGCGGCCAAACAGCGTGATCTGCTCACCGAACGGCACAAAGGCGTAGGCCGCCGACGCGGTGAACATACTGAGCATCGGCGCGATCCAGAAGACCACCTTATCGGCCCCCGCCGGAATGATCTCCTCTTTGTGGATCAGTTTGATCGCGTCGGCCAGCCACTGGGCGAGACCCAGAAAGCCGGTGCGGTTCGGCCCCTGGCGCTGCTGCATATGGGCAGCCACTTTGCGCTCAAAGTAGGTCAGGAAGCCCATCGTCACCAGCACAAAGGTCAGGATCAGGGTCATGACGATGATGCGGATCAGGATCCATACCCAGTCGAAATTGTTCATAACGGGCTCCTCTAGGCCGGCGGCATAACCGCGTTGCGCGCGTCGAGTACGTTTTCGGTGGCCGGGCCGGGGCCGATCTGGGCATCGCCGGTCGCGCCGCCATAGAGCGGGGTCACGGTGATCGCAATGGCCTGCACGCCGTCGTGGCCGTTGCTCTGCACCGCCAGCGCCTGGCGCACCAGCGGACTCCGTCCCGCCTGGGCCATTGTCAGCGCCAAGAAGGCCGTCCCCGGCGGCACCTGCGCGCTAACCAGCGTAATCGCGTCCACCGGGCGGTTGTTCAGGTCTGAGCCGCCGGTGCCGTTTACCTGTGGGAGGGGGCTCTGCCCCGCGCCCGTGACGCGCACTTGCTCCACATCGCGCAAGCCCAGGCGGGCCGCGTCGCTGGGGTGCAGATGCAGGCGGCTGTGCGGCTGCACTTTCGCCAACGCCCGACTGTGGCGCGAAGTGGTGCCGGTGCGGAACGGGAACAGGCTGAAGCCCGCAATCATCCGCAACTGGCCGTCCGCAGTCTGTGGGGAGGAGCCTGCCTGTGGGAGGGGGCTCCGCCCCGCGACCGGCGCAGCACTCAGCCGCAACGCCCGCCCCGTGCCGTCGGCATATAGCACCTCGCTGCCCGCATGGTCGGCGGACAGGCAGGGCCATTGCAGGCCGTTGATCCGCAACTGCTTGTAGGAGGTCGCGCCCGGCATCGGGATCGAATCTTCTAGGTAGAGCGGGCTTTCCAGCCGTCCATAGCTCACACCGCCGTAAATCGGCACCAAACGGGCGATCTCGTCCATCACATCGGTTGGGCGCGGGTAGGGCATCGAGAGGCCGAAGCGGTAGCCCAGTTCCACAAAGATCGCGCTGTCGGTGCGGCTCAGGCCGACCGTTTCACGCGCTTTCCGCACGCGCTGGATGCGCCGCTCCGTGTTGGTGAAGGTGCCGTCTTTCTCCAGGTACGAGGCGACCGGCAGCACCACATGGGCCAGTTCCGCCGTCTCGTTCATAAACAGGTCTTGCACCACCAGGAAGTCGAGCCGCGCCAGTGCCGCCCGCGTCGCTTCGGGGTCCGGTGCGTTGACCACCGGATTGGACCCGGCGATCAGCAACGCGCGCAAGCGCCCGTCGCCGGCGGCGGCGATCATATCGAGATAGCTCAGGCCGGGCGCGGATGCCAGTTGCACCGGCTGCGCTGGGTCCACCGTCCAAGCATCGGCGAACCGGCTGTTGCCCGCGCCGTCAAGCGGCGCATAGCCGGGCAAGCGGTCGGGACGGCAGCCCATGTCGTTGAGGCCCAGGCTGTTAGCATCGCCAACGAGCGGGTTGACCCCACCGCCGGCCCGGCCCACGTTGCCGGTGATGATGCCCAGGTTGCACAGCGCGCGCACCGCCCCGGCGGTCAGCACATACGGCCCGCGCGCTGAGAACAGGATAGTGGCGGCGGGATTGTCCTTTTTCGGCGCATCGGCGGCGGGTGGGGTCTTGGGCTTGGCCGTTTGCACGCCACCGGTGGCGTACAGATAGGCCGCCGTAGTCATGTCGGCAACCGACACGCCGGTGATCGCGCTGACCGCTTCGGGGCTATAGCCGCCCAGCGACTGCACCGCTGCCTGCGCGCCCTCGGCCCCTTGCAAGGCCGCGACATTGGGCAGGCTTTCGCTCAAGATCAGCCGCGTGATACCGTGCAGCAGGATTTCTTCGGTGCCTGGCTTGGGCGACAGGGTTAGCGTGGCCCATTCACTCATCTTGTTCCAGCGCGGGCTGATGACCACCACTTTCGCGCTCCGCAGGCGCACCATGCGTTGCAACTGGTAGGCGTAGACCGGGTGCGTCTCGTAGATGCTGTCGCCGACGATCAGCACGCAACCGGCTTTCTGGCGCGTATCGAGCAGGTTGTTGGTCATCGCCCCGTAACCGAACGCCTCTTCCAGCACGGCCAGCGCGGTCGCTTCGGGGTAGCGGCCATCCGAATCGATGTTGTTGCTGCCCAGCCCGCCGCGCATCACTTTTTGCAGCAAGTAGGCTTCTTCGTTGGTCAGCTTGGAGCCGGCGATGGCTCCGACCGCGCCCCGATTCGCGCCCAGTTTCTCGACCACCAGATCGAATGCCTCTTGCCATGAGGCTTGCAGGAAGGTGCCGTCGGCCTGCCGGATCAGCGGTTGGGTCAGGCGGTTCTTATCGTTCACCACGTCCTGGCCGTAGCGACCCTTGACGCAGATGATGCCGTCGTTGATGCCCACGCTGTCCTGGGAGCGCACTTCGACCATCAGGTTGTTGTGTGTACCCACCTGCATGGTGCAGCCGACCGCGCAGGACTGGCAGGTGGTGCGCGTTTTGCGCTGTTGCCAGTGATGGGCCGGGCGCAACTGGATACGGCTACTGAGCGCGCCCACCGGGCAGACTTCGACGCAGGTGCCGCATTCAACGCAGGGTGTATCCATCAGCGACTTGCCGAATGCCGCGTCAATTACTGACTCGATGCCGCGCTGCACGTAGGCCAGGGCCACCGCGCCGATCTGCTCGTCGCAGGCGCGCACACAGCGCCCGCACATAACGCAGCGGTCGCGATCCAGATCAATGGCGGGGGAGAGGCGTTCGGCGGGGCGCACGATCTTGGGCCGGCGCAACTCTTTGCCGATCACGCCGTACTCGTAGCCGTAGTCTTGCAAGCGGCAGTCGCCATTGGCCTCGCAGATCGGACAGTCGAGTGGGTGGTCCACATCGAGCAGTTCCATGATCATATGGCGCTGCTCCCAGACCTGTTCGGTCAGGGTGCGGATCTCAGTGCCCTCTTTGGCGGGCATCGAACACGAAATGCCGATCTCCCACCCCTTGCGGCCTTTGGTCTCCACCGCGCACATCCGGCACGCGCCGAAGGCCCGCAGCCCCGGCAGATAGCAGAAGTTGGCAATGTCAATGCCGATTTTGCGGGCGGCATCAATCATATACGTGCCTTCCGGCACCTGGACCTTAATGCCGTCCACAATCACGTTTATGTCAGCCATAACGCCTCTCTTAGCTCCCTCGTGTCCCGCACTGTTGCGTATTACCGAACTTCATATTGGGCCTTTAAATGTCTGTCCACTTACGAGCGTTGGCAAACAGGCCCAGGTGACGCACGTTAGTCGTTGCTATTATTACAATACCTACGCCAATTGCTAGGCTGGGCCTGCGTCGGTGCGTAGAGGTGGACCAAAGAATTAAATTAGGTCTGAGTGTGGCGGCTCCCTATTTAATTTCCCGCCGTTCCCGCGCACGGATTCTACTCAGCTTGTCCAGACCCCGCCCAGCACCCTGAAATTGGCGAAGGTATTGATTATTACGGTTGTTCTTTTGGGTGGCAGCATTATCACTTGGGCCGCCAGAATTACGTCACCATCTAGTGCTTTATCACTGGCCGTTGTTGCGCCTTGTTGCCGTACTTGTGCCCATAATTGAGCAGCAGTTCGCATGACCGGCGTAGAGAGCGACAGATAATTAGTGTTTAATATAAGTGATTTTAATTTTCGTAGACCCTTTAGATTATGATTACGTATGTACTTTCGCCTTAATTCATAATCAGCAATATCGGGAATTATTATCATGTCGCCTTGATCTGTTATGTCTTCTAACCATCGGCGTACCGCCTCAGCTTCTGATGTAGCATTAGGATTGGTCGCCATTCCTAACACGCCCGTATCAAGGACAATAACGCGGTTCATGGAAAAAGCGGGCGATCCGATAGACGATCCGCATCCAATGCCTTTTTCAGAAACGCCAACGTCTCACGTTGCTCCGCAACATCCTCGTCATCCGTTTCGGCCCATGATTGCAGCAATTGTTTCAAGCCCTGATTATGTTCAACCTGTACTTGGCGGCGGGCTTCTCGCGTTACCGCCAGCAACTGCCTGATAGTCTGGGCCAACTCGGGAACCAACTGGGCAACTTCGGCTTTTTGTTCCTCCGTCAAGTACGTCCATACCTCCGGCAGTTGCTCGATCAAGTGCTTGTTCGCTCCAGCAAACCGTTTCGCCAGTTCCTGATGCTCCGGCAGGTGTATTCCTATGTAATCACTAGATCGCTGGGCCATTGGATACCTCCTGTTCGCTGCCGCACCCGGCCTATCTTAACACAAATCCGATCCTGCTGCTGCGGCCGGCCCCAGGATCGGATCCGGTGCGATGGATCAACTGCGCGGCGTGACCACAATCGTGTTGCCGGAGGCCGCTGGGGTGCCCGCGTTGCCGTTGCCGCCCCCATTGGTGGGGCTGGGCGGCAGGGTGCCGGCGGTGCGGGCGAAGTCGCGGTTGCTGGGGCTGCCCAGCGTGCGGGCGCGGCTGCCGACACGCACCGGTAGAAACTGTGTCTCGAACGCGCCGACTGCCTGGTTGCCTTGCTTGCGCGCCTGGATCTCGTTCAGCTTGGTGCAGGTGTGCGTGCGGCAGAGCTTGTCGGTGATATGCTCCTCGAACTCCGGGCGGAACCAACGAATGCCGCCGACCAGAGGTAGGGGAGCGGTCTGGCCCAGGCCACAGAGCGACATTTCGACAACGTGCTCGCTCCAACGGCTCATCACGGTCAGGTCGTCCTCGCGCCCGCCACCGAAAGCGATGCGGTCGGTCATTTCGAGCAGCGACTTGGTGCCGATGCGGCAGGGGAAGCACTTACCGCAGGACTGGTAGCGGTTGAAGCGGTTGAAGTAGCGGCTCATGTCCACGATGCACACGCTATCGTCATAGACCACATAGCCGCCGCTGCCCATTGTGCCGCCCGCCGGTTCCAGCGATTGGAAGTCCATCGGTAGGTCCAGATGTTGCTCGGCCAAGCAGCCGCCCGACGGCCCGCCGGTCTGGATGGCCTTGAACGGGCGCGCGCCGGTGCCGCCGCCGCAGGTTTCCACCAGATCACGCATCGTCTTGCCCATTTCGAGTTCAACCGTGCAGACGCGCTCAATGTTGCCCATCAGCGTGAACAGCTTGGTGCCCTTGCTCGACTCGGTGCCCATCGCGGTGTACCACGCGGCCCCGTTCTTGAGGATATAGGGCACGTTGATCATCGTTTCGACGTTGTTGACGCAGGTCGGCAGGCCGAACAGCCCCGCTTCGACCGAACGCTGCACCTTCGCGCGGGGCATGGCGCGCTTGCCCTCGATGCCGAACATGAGCGCGGTGCCTTCGCCGGAGATATACGCGCCGCCGCCCATCTGCACATCCACATGGCAGGAGAAGCCGCTACCCAGGATGTTGTCGCCCAGCAGGCCCAGCCCATAGGCCGCTTTGACCGCCTCTTTGGTGCGGTGGATCGCCAACGGATACTCGTCACCAACATAGAAGTAGGCCCACGGCGTACCGATGGCGTAGCACTGGATGATCATGCCTTCGAGGACGGCGTGCGGATCGCTTTCCAAGAGGCGGCGATCCTTGAACACATTCGGCTCGCCTTCGTGCGCGTTGCAGATGACATACTTGGGCGAACGGCGGGCTTTGCGCGCGCCGTCCCACTTGATGCCCGCCGGGAAGCCCGCCCCGCCGCGCCCGCGCAGGTTCGCGTCGGTGATCGTCTTGATGATGTCTTCCGGCTTCATGCCCGCCAGCACCTGCCGCAGCATGGCGTAGCCGCCGCGCGCGATGTAGTCGTCAATCGATTCGGGGTCAATATAGCCCATGTTGCTCATGACGATACGTTTTTGCAGGCGGAACTGGTCCAACTCCAACGCGGCAGGCACGCCCTGCACGCCCTGCGTTGAGTTGTTGAAGTCGCTCTTGTCGAAGACGCAAAAGGCCCAGTCTTGCTTAACCTGGTTTTGCCGCAGGGTGGTTTGTAGCAACTCCGGCACGCGGTCGGCGGTGATGCCGCTGTAGCAGATGCGCGGGCCGTTGGGCATGATGATGTCCACCAGCGGCTCGGCGTAGTCGGGGCCGATACAGCCGGTGCGCCGCAGCACGGCGTTCACGTTGTTGGCCTTGAGCCACGCGCCAATCGCGCGGAAGGTCTCCACCGCGCCATGCGCCACGCTGCACGATCCCCAACCCACCAGGATCACTGGGCG